>Ga0114933_10000203_pt1 | contig 71731 bp, 69 predicted proteins | sample 4SBtaG_FD_89691 | JGI IMG/M metagenome (GOLD analysis project Ga0114933, IMG submission 89691) | Deep subsurface microbial communities from Kolumbo volcano to uncover new lineages of life (NeLLi) - 4SBTROV12_W25 metaG | ecosystem: Environmental > Aquatic > Marine > Volcanic | place: Kolumbo...
AAGTCGATTTAATGCGCATCGCATTTTGTCTGGCGGGTTAATTATAACAACCATTGTAATTTTGGTGTCAGCGATTGTTTCTGTCTTTTTGCCGTTTACTATCTTGGTAGTCATCGCGCCTTTGTTGGTAATTTATCTACTGGGTGGCTTATTGTTGCCTGCCTAGTTTTCTATATATCTTTCTCTGTTTCCTTCACTCGGCGGGATGGTAAATGCGATTTCTGGTGTGAGTCAAATGGCTGTCTCCGCCTTATTGACACTTATTGCATCACGTTTTATAACGACAAATCAGATGTCATTATCATTTATTGTGATTATGCTACAGGCCTTGTCTTGTGTAGGGTTTATCGCAGATGCTGCTATTTGAAAGTGATTTTCATTAATTGATTGGATGCTAAATATGTACGGTATATTTTTTTCTAATTGATTAAATGCCAGGTCTGACTTTGTTGCTCCTTGGTAGCCATGATTGATCATTGCATAACGCTCTAATCGATTAGCAGCTTGATATAAAGATATCTTTGCTTGTTTGCATTGTGATTGTTCGATATGTTTTAGATAGCTTGGGTAGCTAATTGACGTTAAAATTCCAATTAAGGCAATTACTATTAGTAGTTCAATTAAAGAAAAGCCACGTTGGTTCATATGTTTATTATATTTGATTGATTTATTTATTGTAGTGCATAATGCTATATGCCGTAGGCGCAGACAATACAGTTAAAAATACCTAGTATTTTGGTGGGGATTTACGCCAGGTTTTGGCAACTATAGTGCAACGTTACTTTTACAAATAGCTAATGCGCGCATGGCATAGATGCCTAAATTAGAAGCTATGACAAATTATGGTAACATTAACATATAAACTAACGGAGCCACGATGAAGACTTATAATAAATTTTATATAGACGGCAAGTGGGTTAACCCCATTGCAAATAGCTCGCAACATGAAGTGATTAATCCCGCAACTGAAACAGCATTTGCAACGATAGCATTAGGTGGTGCTGAAGATGTTAATGCCGCAGTGATCGCAGCTAAAAAAGCATTTATAACCTACAGCCAAACATCAGTAGACTATCGATTAACTCTGCTTAAAAAGATTTTATCGGCCTATCAAGACAGGTTTGATGAAATGGCACATATAATATCTAAAGAGTTGGGGGCGCCATTAAGCTTATCTCAATCAGCCCAGGCCGTTAGAGGATTAGCTCACATAAAGCAAGCCATAATCACCCTTGAAAACTTTCAATGGCATCATCAACAATCGTCCGCAACTATAATCAAAGAGCCTCTTGGCGTTATCGGCATGATTACACCATGGAATTGGCCCATCAATCAAATTACATGCAAAGTAGCTCCCGCTCTTGCTGCTGGCTGTACTGTTGTTCTAAAACCATCTGAAATCACACCGCTCAATGCTATTTTATTTGCTGAAATTCTAGATGAAGCCGGTGTGCCTAATGGTGTGTTCAATCTTATTAATGGTTACGGACCAACTGTTGGCGAGGCAATTTCATCTCATCCTGATATCGACATGATCTCATTTACAGGTTCAACCAAAGCGGGGATCAGTGTTGCAAAATCCGCCGCTCAAACCGTCAAACGAGTCGCTCTTGAGCTTGGCGGAAAATCACCTAATATCATACTTGATCACAATGACTTTTCTAATGCGGTGAAGGATGGTGTTGCACTTTGTTTTGTTAATAGCGGTCAATCCTGTAGAGCCCCTACACGCATGCTGGTACCTAAAAATCGTCAAGATGAAGCTATAGCAATAGCTCAACAAGTTGCCGCTCAAACTAAACCGGGAGACCCTCTAGATGATACTACCGTTATTGGACCGGTAGTCAGCGAAGCACAATATAATCAAATTCAATCTTTAATCCAACAAGGTATTGATGAGGGTGCAAAACTTATAGCCGGCGGCCTTGGAAAACCCGAGGGATTAAACACAGGTTACTACGTCAAACCAACGGTATTTGCCAATGTATCAAACAATATGAGCATCGCTCAACAAGAAATTTTTGGCCCAGTGCTTTGCATTATTCCTTACAGCTCTACTGCTGATGCTATTCAAATCGCTAATGACACGCCTTATGGACTTTTTGGCTATATCTCGGGAGACAATGATCAAGCCACCAGTATTGCTCATCATATCAAAGCAGGCTGCATATCAATTAATGGAGCAGCAGCTGATTTCAACACCCCTTTTGGTGGTTATAAGCAATCCGGTAACGGTCGTGAATATGGAATTTATGGATTTGAAGAGTTTCTCGAAATCAAAGCCATTGTGAATGACAAAACAAAAAGCTAATTAATTATTTACTTTTTTATACAGCTAAAACTGTCTTGACCATCCGGCAACGTAGTGTGAGTTGAATTTGTACATGAGTCATAGCATGCTTAGGTTATATAGGATTTAACAGCTGATGGTTGCTTTAACTGGAGAATATGTTTTTATTTAATTCATCTTCTGAATTAGCAACAATGCATGAGATCATGGCGTCACCACTTATATTAACTGCTGTCCTAGCCATATCTAGCAGGCGGTCAATACCTATAATCATTGCAATCCCTTCTACGGGTAGACCTACTTGCTGCAGAACCATCATTAAAGTTATAAGTCCAACTCCCGGTACGCCGGCTGTGCCAATAGATGCAATAGTTGCCATTGCAATTACGGTTACATAGGCGGTAATGCTTAGTGGTATGTGGTATAGATTTGCAATAAATACAGTGGCAACTCCCTGCATGATAGCTGTACCATCCATATTGATAGTTGCGCCAACTGGGATAACAAATGATGCAACTTTGTTGCTAACCCCTAGCTTGTTTGTAACTGCTTTTAATACTATGGGTATAGATGCAACTGAGCTTGATGTGCTAAAGGCAAAAGTTAGTGCGCCATATAGTTTACGGATAAATGTTAAAGGGTTTAGCCTGGCGCTAAAATATAGTATTAAGCTGTAGACAACTATGAGTTGAACGATTAGTACGCCAAGGACTGTAAGAAAATAGCCAAGTAAATTTGATATTGCAGAAAATGGTAGCGTACTAAACTGTGTTGTTAATAAGCAAAAAACACCATAAGGTGCTATCTCTAGGATCATGGTTGTAAGTTTTATCATTAGTGTGTTTAGGTATGTAAATCCAGTTATAATTTTTCTGCCGGGCTCACCACAAAGTAAAGACGATATCCCAATAAGTAGGGCGAATACGATAATTTGCAGCATGTTTCCTTCTGTTAGTGCTGCTATTGGGTTTGTTGGTATTATGTTTAGAATAATTTTTTGCAGTGGCGGTGGTGACATTATTTTTATTGTTTCATTTGTTATAGGGTTGTTGTTTGCGCCAACATGCAGCATTGAAGCTATCCATAGTGCAATAGCTATGGCTACTGCAGTTGTGAGTAGGTATACAGCTAAAGATTTTATGCCGATTCTGCCCATGGTTTTAAAATCACCCATGCTCGCACTGCCGCAAACTAAAGATATAAAAACCAGAGGAACTATTATCATTTTAATTAGCCTGAGGAATAGTTCGCCAAGTGTTGCTGTAGTTTGAATTGTATGTGAGGTTAGCCAGTGGTATTGAACGTTAAGGTTTTTAAGAAGTATGCCAAATGTAATTCCAAGTATCATCCCTATGATTATTTTTAGAGTGAAGTGTTTTGAGAGCTTTGCATATTCCATTATGCTTCCTTTTTTATGTGATTTGTTGTGTTAAATGCTAATACATTATGATTTGGCATTGTTCTGATTTTAACCGCTTTTTACTGGAGCTAGCAAGTTGGTGGTTTTAAGGTCATATTTAGTAATGATTTTTGAGAAAAAAGATATTTTAGTAATATTAGCGTTGATATGAGGTAATTTTTTCTTGTTATTTTTATTTAAGTAAGTATTATTACCGTCGTTCTTGGGTGCAAGTGATGCGCTCTGTATGTGGGCCGTTAGCTCAGTCGGTAGAGCAGTTGGCTTTTAACCAATTGGTCGTAGGTTCAAATCCTACACGGCCCACCACTATATTTTCTATAATATCATTTTTCACATAAGCTCGTATTCGTGTCAGTAAGATGTAACTTTCTTGCTTTGAGTGATAGTTGTTCTACTTTATCATCAGTTCTTAATTCATTGCTGCATGGCATTATAGATGATAAAGTTCCTTATATTTATGGGGTTACAAGATGTATACAATTTTATTGAGTAATGATGATGGCGTTAATGCTCCAGGTATTAGAATGCTGGCGAAAGTGTTAAAGCCTATAGCAAATATCATTATTGTAGCTCCAGATAGAAATCGCAGTGGTGCAAGCAATTCACTATCTTTACACGCACCAATTAGAGCAACAACTTTAGAGCCTAATGTTATTAGTGTTCAGGGAACTCCAACAGACTGTGTGCATTTGGCCGTTACCGGGTTACTAGATAGCAAGCCTGATATGATAATTTCAGGTATTAATGATAGTGCTAATTTAGCTGATGATGTTTGGTACTCTGGAACTGTTGCAGCTGCTATGGAAGGTTGTTTTTTAGGTATACCAGCAATGGCCATTTCTCTTGCGGGAAAAGAGGCTTTGCACTATGACACTGCCGCTAATGTTGTAAAGTATTTGGTCGAGTTATTTAAAGGCTCGTTGTCGTTACCATTTAGAACATTTTTTAATATTAATGTTCCTGATGTTGAAGAAAAAGATCTTAATGGTATAGCTGTAACTAGGCTGGGGAAAAGACATTGCGCACAGCCAACTATCCCACAAAAAGACCCCCGTGGAGAGATGGTCTATTGGGTTGGCCCTGTTGGTGATGCCGAGGATGATCGTGTTGGAACTGATTTTTATGCGGTGAATAATAATCAGGTTTCTTTAACACCAATGAAAATAGATATGACGGACTATGATGTTTTCTCTGAGGTTAAATCCTGGGTTGACAGTGGTAAAACTAGGGCTTAAGGATTAATTTTTATGCTTATATCACTGCGATTGTCTTATTTGATACCAGTTATTGTGGTTTGCGTGTTATCAGGATGTACTAGTGACCTTGCTAGGGCGCCTGTAGTTAATGGTTGGCATCAAAAATCTGCAGCATCTGAAAAGTATAAAGTAAGAGCCGGAGATAGCTTATATTCGGTGGCTTGGGCTTTTGGTTTGGACTATAGAGATTTAGCTTTAGCTAACAATTTATCTGAGCCATACAACATAAGGTCTGGCCAGTTGTTGGTTATGACAACTAAGCCGCCATCAAGTGATGGTTCTGTTTCCTCTGTTGAGTCTAAGTATGATGTGAGCGCACAACAAACTAGCACAATAAAAAGCATAGACAATACTGCATACACTGCGTTGCATTGGGTTTGGCCAACTAAGGGGCAATTGGTCTCTAGATTTTCTGCTGGTGATGAAGGTTTTAAAGGTATTTCTATTGCCGGAACTCTGGGACAGCCTGTATTAGCCGCAGCTGATGGCGAGGTTGTTTATAGTGGATCTGGTGTTCGTGGCTATGGTGATCTTATTCTAATCAAAAACAATGATAGTTATTTAAGTGCATATGCTTTTAATCAAAAGCGACTGGTTGTAGTGGGGCAGAAAGTTTCTGCCGGGCAAGAAATAGCTCAGATGGGGCATAATAATGCAGGCAAAACGTTATTATATTTTGAAATAAGGAAGGGTGGGTTGCCAATTAATCCTTTGATTTTGTTAGGATAGTTGCAATAATATATACGCTAAATGGACTGTAGTGCAAAAAGGAGGTTTTGGTGACAAGTAAGACAGTGAGTAAAAATAGATCTCTGAGTGATTCGCCGTCTGCAGTAAAAGCCAAAGCCAAATCAAAATCAAACACTAAAACTAAAGCCAAAGCCAAAGCCAAAGCCAAAGCCAAAGCCAAAGCCAAATCAAAATCAAACACTAAAACTAAATCCAAAGTAGCAGCCAAATCAAAAGCCAAAACTAAAATAAAAGATAAAGTGTCATCAAAATCTAAACAAAAGCCATCAAAGCAGGCGGCTGAAGTTCACGCTGTTATTTTTTCTGATAGTGGTAGCTCTAAAATTAAAATAAAAAGTAATGTTAATAATAAGCTTGATATCAGCCGTACTGCTAACAAGGGTAAAGACTTAAGTATTGATCCTACAAATATGTATATGCGAGAAATAGGTTATTGGCCTTTACTTACCGCGAAAGAAGAATTGGCGGTTGCTAGAAAAGTGGTAAAGGGTGATAAGAATGCTAAAATTACAATGATTCAATCTAACTTAAGATTGGCCGTTAAAATTGCTAAGTACTATAATAATAGAGGAATGCCGTTACTTGATCTGATTGAGGAGGGGAATCTTGGGCTGATGACAGCAGTAGATAAGTTTGACCCTAGTCGTGGTTTTAGATTTTCAACTTATGCCACTTGGTGGATTAGGCAAACAATAGAGCGGGCTATTATGAATCAAGCTCGCACGGTGAGGCTTCCGATCCATGTTATGAAAGGTTTTAATAGATATCTAAGGGCTGTTCATGACCTTGTTCAGAATGGTTCTATAGACCCAAAGGTAGAAGAAATAGCAGAGTTTATGGATATTCCAGTTAGTAAAGTCAAGGAGTTTATGACTTTGCCCGAAGCTAGAACATCTATTGATGCTTCTGTATCCTCTGATGATTCTAGGTCATTAGTTGATAAGTTGTCTGATGATAATAGTGGTGATCCATTTGATATGGTTGAGCAGTCGGATATGGAAGAGCATATTACCAAGTGGATACATAAATTGTCTTCTAGGCATGGTGAAGTGTTGAAGCGCAGGTTTGGGTTATGTGGCCATGAAGTTGAAACTTTAGATGCAGTTGGCGCTGCAATAGGCTTGACGCGTGAGCGTGTGCGGCAGCTGCAAAAAGAAGCGTTACATGAACTAAAGTCTTTGATGTGTGGCGAGGTTGAGTAGCGTCTATATGATAGTTACCTTATGGTAACCAGCATGGTATCTGCGGGTAATGTGGTATCAGGACCGATTTTTGCTGTAATTATGGATATTTTGTCGCGAAGATATCGATATATAGAGATGTCATCTTGGTGCCTTGGGTATCGAAAAAGGCTATCAAATGTATGCCATAGCAGTATTACGCTGGATAAACAAAAGGTATTAGCGCCCAATGTTGTATTAAATGGAGTAATAGAACTATCTTGTAGTGCAGTAGCTATTTGGTGCGAGATGATGTATCCGTAAATTACAGCAACGCTAGATATTTGCATTGCTATAAGTGGATGAGTGATTTTTGGGTCATTTACTCGTTTTAGTTCATATGAATAATTTACATAAGTAATGTTAATTAAAATAAGAACCCTAATGACATCCAAGTTGCGAGTTATTATTGTAGAGACAAAACCATTAGCGATTATAGCGGCTGATACTGATGAAACCGCGCGAGCAAGCATGAAATACCAGGCATCTTTGAATGATGTTTTTATGGTGTATACAGGAGTTTTGGCTATCGTAAACAATATTAATACAAATGATAATACAGCCGGGTGTTTTGCTTTTACTGCGCTGGAAGTTATATAGGCGCAGTACAGCGATGCTGAAAACCCTAATAGGAGGTCAGAAACTTTAGATACATTGTGTCGTGAACTTAATGTGTCCTGAGATTGTTGCTCGAGAGCTATGTTGTTGTTACCCATGGCATGATTAAATGCACGAAATGCTGAAATAGCATAGATAAAACCTCCAAAATATATGAATTTTTTGAGTATTGGGTTTGATCTGTTGTCATCTAGAGTTTGCATGGCGATAGAGGTAAGAATTGCTGCATATGCGGCAACAAAACGCTGCAGTATAGCTAAAGCAAAGTCACACCCATTGTTATGGCATCTAATAGTTAAATCCCTATAAAAAAAAGCGAGATTAGTGCTTGATGTGTTTGTAGTCAATTAAAATATTATAAAATTGTTTATTTGTCTGAGGCAGTAGTAGATTTAATGTTATCATAATGTACTGAGGGGTAATTGGATGTCTTGTTGGTTGGTATGTAGTATGAGCGGTTCTCTTTTGTAATAGCTTTGTTATACTCATGTGCAAAATTTAATTATAGATATTATAAATATGTCCACACTTCGTATTGAGAATGTTCAAAAAAGGTATAAGTCGCGCTTAGTTGTGAAGGGCATCTCTATGCATATAAGTACAGGAGAGATTGTAGGGGTGTTGGGTCCAAATGGAGCTGGTAAAACTACAACTTTTTATATGATAGTAGGTCTTGTGGCGCCAACTAGTGGTGACATTTTCTTGGATGATGTCAATATTACGCATCAGCCTATTCATAAGCGTGCTTTATCTGGTATTGGTTATTTGCCGCAAGAGCGTTCAATTTTCAGAAGGTTGACTGTAAGTCAAAATATACTAGCCATATTGGAACGAAGAAAAGATTTGAATAAGCAGGGTCGGCAAGATGAGTTAACTAGTTTATTGCAAGAGTTTCATATTATGCATTTAAAAGATACGTTAGCTCTTAGTTTGTCTGGTGGTGAGACTAGGCGTGTTGAAATTGCTAGGGCGCTTGCTATGAACCCTAGATTTATTTTGCTTGATGAGCCGTTTGCTGGGATAGATCCTATTTCTATAGTTGATATTAAAAGGATAGTTATGCATTTGCAGCAAAGAGGTATTGGTATATTGATTACTGATCATAATGTTCGTGAAACATTAGATATATGTCAGCGTGCTTATATTGTTGGCGATGGATCTATTATTGCGGACGGGGTGCCAGCTGATATCTTGACGAATACGAAGGTCCGAGACGTTTACTTGGGTCATGATTTCGACTTATAATTCTCATTTAAAAAAATCACATAAGGATAGTATGATGCAAATTCAATATACGAGTCATAATACAGATGTCACGAATGATCTTAAGGAGTTTGCTAATAGTAAGTTAGATCGTCTTAATACTTATCATGATAATATTACTAGTGTTCATATTACATTTAGTGAGAATAGTTTAAGTAAGACTGTTGAGGCGAATATTCAGATTCCTGGTAATATATTGCATGCTAAAAGTGAGGGTCAAGATCATGAGAGTGCGGTTAATGTTTTAATAGATAAGCTGGTACGGCAATTGAAAAAGCACAAAGAAAAAACAGATGCGCATAGATAGATGAAATTAAGAGATATTTTAACCCCGGGTCTGACGTTGTGTTGTGATGATAGTATTCAGACAAAGAAGCAGGCTCTTCATACTATAAGTACTATGATTGCTGATGTTGACTCTAGAGTTAAAGATAAGCGTGTATTTGATGCCTTGATGAAGCGTGAGCAGCTTGGTAGTACAGCAGTTGGCCATGGCTTCGCTATTCCGCATGCTCGTATTTCTGATCTTAGGGGGGCTATTTGTGTAATTTTGTCACTGAAGAGCCCCATTAATTTTGATAGTGATGATAATCATCAGCCGGTTGATGTTATTTTTGGGTTATTAGTTCCCGAGGCAGCTACGGGGGGCCATTTAGAGATTTTATCTGATATTGCTTTACATCTTAAGGATAGTGATTATAGGCAGGGGTTAAGAATGGCTTTAGATAGTGAGCAGATGTATGAGGCGGCCATAGGTGATTTTGATCTTGATTAATGGTATTGGATTGTTATTTTTATGATTATTTTTTCTGGTGTTATTGCTTATGAAACAAGAAGTTAAGATTAAGAATAAGTTAGGTATACATGCTCGAGCTGCGATGAAGATTATTGATCTTGCGGGGAGGTTTCAAAGCAAGATTGATATTTGTTACGGTGGTAATTGCATTGATGCGAAGGATATTTTGAGTGTTATGTCGCTTGCTGTTCCTTGTGGTGATGATGTGGTATTGGTTATTGATGGGGTTGATGAGGCGTTAGCGATGAAATCTTTGCTTAATCTTATTGATGATCGTTTTGGCGAAGCCGAGTAGTTATTATTATTTTATTTTTTTGTTCATTTTTAGTTGTTGTGGTGTTACTATGCCCGCCAATTGGAGAGATGGCCGAGCGGCTGAAGGCGCTCCCCTGCTAAGGGAGTATGGGGCTAACGTTCCATCGAGGGTTCGAATCCCTCTCTCTCCGCCAAGTAAGTGAGTACTATTGTTTATGCGCCCGTAGCTCAGCTGGATAGAGTACCTGGCTACGAACCAGGCGGTCGGAGGTTCGAATCCTTCCGGGCGCGCCAAATTAAAAACTTAGCTTTTGCTAAGTTTTTTTTTGCGAGCGGAAGATGAGAACCTCCGTTTCAATAAGCTGTTCGACAAAACCGGCGTTAGCTGGTTTTGAACGCACGCAGTGTCTAGGTGAAAATTACTGTATTGCGCCGGCTATTAGTTCCGATAATATTCCTTTGTTGAAAATTATAACTAATAACAAGGAGTGTTGTATGAGAAAAATTACTTTTCCAATTTTTATGTTGAGTTGTTGCATGACATTTAGTGCTATGGCTGCTAATGATAATGCTGCTGCTGTTAGCTCTGCTGTATCCGGTGCTGTAGTGTCATCTACAAAGGTAGATATTAATACTGCTAGTTTGTCTGCACTAGTTGGCCTTAATGGTTTGGCCGAATCTAAGGCTCAAGCAATAATTGATTATAGACAGTCTCACAAGCAGTTTTCATCGGTAGATGATTTAGTTAAGGTTAAAGGGATTGGCTCTAAAATGCTGGCTAAATTAAAAGATAAAAACAAAAGTGACTTGGTTTGCATTGTGTCAGCGTAATGGTGGTGCCGTAATTATCTTACTTGTCTTTTTATTATTCCCTAGTTTATCTGGGGAATATGCATCTGCTTCTTTCAGTTGTGGCTGGGGTGTAATATGCGCATTTTTATTTTACCTTCTGACTTTAATCTATCGTATTGCCCCTTTGTGACAGTTATGTTGACAGACACCATAAGAAAGTATCGCTAGCGACAGCAATACGTTAAAACACCTGACCCGTCACAGACGCTAGCTCCTCAGGGCGAACGGGCAGTGTGGTTTAGGTTAAGGCGTATAGTAACCAGTAGATTCAGATAATAAGTTATAGTTGCCATTTTTTAAATCTGCATCCATGCCGCGACCACGAATTGTTGATGTCCCATGTTTTATCACTACATTTTTTGTTGTGTGAGCTAAAGATTTTTTTGAATTAATGACAGCTTGCGTGGTAGTTATTATTGTATCGGGTTCATCGGTGTTGGATATAAGGTGAAAAATAACATTGCCATTTAGTGTTATTATGGTGCTATTTTTTGTGCTTGATCCCTGGTCGGCAGATATGTCCCAGTTTGATTGATTATTGGCAAAGCTATTTATATGTGGCTTTATAAAAGATGCAGTGTCTGCTGTTTTATTGTATGTACTGGTGCTGGTATTTAAAATGGAGCTCAACTGACCATCTGGTGTGTAGGTATAGTAACGTGCTTGCTGCATAAAAACATCAGGAGATGATTGGACTAGTTGGTTGTTATTCTTGCTGTGTCTGTCACTTAATAGCATGGCAATACTAAAGCCTAACAGCAGTAATACGCATAAGGATATAGGGACAAAGAACCTATTCATTTATTTCCCCAATTCACTCAAGGTCTGTGTTTGTTTTGTTTCTAAGGTCTGCTGTTTTGCTTCAATTAAAGCATCGCATACTTCGCGTACAGCACCGCTTCCCCCAGAGTTATATGTATGCCACTTTGTTATTTGCTTTACTTTAGGCATCGCATTAGCAACTGCTATTGGTAGCCCTACCTGACTCATAACAGTTAGGTCTGGAATATCATCTCCCATATAAGCAACACTGTCAGCAGTTATTTCGTATATCTGGAGCAGCTCTAAGAAAGCTTCACTTTTGTTACGCTGTCCTTGATATACATGTTTAACACCTAAATCTTGCATTCTAACTGTGACAGCATGGCTGTTGCGGGCAGTTATAATTGCAATAGGTATGTTTTGTTTTTGTAAGGCAACCATTCCGTAACCATCTTGTACTGAAAAATATTTAATTTCATCGCCGCTGGATGTGATAACTATCTTGCCATCTGTTAGTACGCCATCTACATCTAGAATTAATAGCTTGATATTAGATGCTATATTTAAAAATTCTTGGTTATTTTGTATCATACAACCCCTGCTTGTAATAGATCATGCATATGTAAAACACCAGCTATTATGTTAGTTTCGGTTGTTATAACAAGTGAGGTTATCTTGTTGTCTTGCATAAGGATAAGAGCATCTGCCGCCAAAGTATCTTGGGGTATGTTTAGCGAGCTAGTTGTCATTACATTGTCTATAATTATGTTTGAAATATTTATGTTATTATCTAGTGTTCGACGTAAGTCACCATCAGTATATATGCCTTGTAGGGTGTCATGCTCATCAACAATAGTTGTCATCCCTAATTTCTTGGTGGTCATTTCATATAATGTATCATGCAGGGATGAGCCTAGTTTTACCTTGGGAATTTTGGTGCCTGTATGCATTAAATCTTTTGTGCTCAGTAGTAGTTTTCGCCCTAAAGACCCTGCGGGGTGATATAGTGCAAAATCATTTCTGGTAAATTTCCGTGTTTCTAGTAATGCAACAGCTAAAGCATCACCCATAACAAGCGTTGCTGTTGTGCTGCTGGTTGGGGCTAGTCCTAGTGGGCAGGCCTCGGACTTTACTCCTATATTTAGATGGTAGTTGGATAAGCGTGCTAAAGATGATTCTGGGTTTCCTGTCATAGCAATAATTGGTGCTGATATGCGCTTTACAAATGGTATTAAGGTTAGTACTTCCGGTGTTTCACCTGAATAAGATATTATGATTACAATATCATGACTGGTTATCATCCCCATATCCCCATGCGATGCTTCGCTTGGGTGAATGAAAAAAGAAGGAGTACCTGTGCTGGCAAGAGTTGCTGCGATTTTGCACCCTATATGACCAGATTTTCCCATTCCCATGATGATAACTCTGCCATGAGAGTTTAGTATGAGCTGGCATACTTGTTCAAAGGTTTGATTTATATGGTTTGTTAGGCTGGATATAGCTGTAGCTTCGGTCTCTATAACCTTTATGGCAGATGATATTATGGGGCTATTTGTCATTTTTATGATCAATAGTGGTTGAGAGTGAGACGACATTATAAGTGTTATTGTGAAATTGTAAACAATACCTGTTGTTATCAAAAACCTTTTCCGGTTTAATGTCGCCAATTAATTTTATTTTTTTCTAATTTGTCTTTTTAAATGTATTTTTATGATTATTTTTCAATATATTAAAAAGAACTAAGGATGTATATGCAAAAATTACAAATATCGGGTGGATCAGTATTAAATGGTAGTGTGAATATAGCTGGAGCAAAGAATGCAGTTTTGCCAATTCTAGCTGCAACATTATTATGTGAAGAGGATGTCTTGTTAAGTAATATTCCATGCTTACAAGATGTTACAACTATGATTGATCTGCTAGCAAGGTTAGGAATGCATTTTACTGTAGATGAGAATATGAATATTACATCAAGTGCATCGCAGGTATCTAATTATGTTGCTCCATATGAATTGGTTAAAACCATGCGAGCATCTATTTTGGTGTTAGGGCCTCTCTTGGCTAGATTTAAAAAAGCAGAAGTATCTCTTCCTGGTGGTTGTGCTATAGGTTCTAGGCCAGTTGATGTTCATATCGATGGCCTACGTTTAATGGGTGCTAATATTAAAGTATCAAATGGATTTATTGAGGCATCGATAGACTCTAGATTACAGGGGGCAGATTTAAATTTAGGTAAAATCACTGTTACAGGCACTGAGAATCTATTAATGGCGGCAGTATTGGCCCAGGGTAGAACTACTATATATAACGCAGCATTAGAGCCTGAGGTTAGTGACCTAGCCACTTTTTTGAACTCTATGGGTGCACAAATAAAAGGTATTGGTAGTGAAACTCTAGTTATAGATGGTGTTGAGAGGCTAGGTGGCGGGGAGTATAAAATTATGCCTGATCGTATTGAGGCTGGAACATACTTGGTGGCTGGTGCAATAACTAGAGGGTGCGTGCAGGTTAACAAGGTAATGCCAAGTCATCTCTATAGTGTAATGGATCTTCTAGAGCAAGCGGGGGGAGTTATCACATCTGGCAATGACTGGGTTAAGGTTGATATGCAAGGAAAACAGCCAAAAGCAGTTGATGTTAGCACTAACCCATACCCTAGTTTTCCAACAGATATGCAGGCACAATTCATGGCAATGAATGTTTTAGCTAGTGGTGATTCGGTAGTTCAAGAAAATGTTTTTGAAAATAGATTTATGCATGTTGATGAGCTACGCCGTATGGGGGCATTGATTAATTTAGATGGTAAAAATGCGTACTGTTCTGGCGTAGAGCAATTGAATTCAGCTCCGGTTATGGCAACTGACTTGCGCGCTTCAGCAGGACTAGTCTTAGCTGCATTAATGGCTTCTGGTGAGACTGTAATTAATAGAATTTATCATATAGATAGAGGTTATGAGAGGATAGAAGAAAAGTTATCTCAATTGGGAGCATTGATTAAGCGAGTGGTTTAAAAAATATAGTGATATCATAATTAAAGGAGTATGCGTTGAAAACTATAGATCTTGTTAATTATATTAATGATTTACTATCTATATATAATATAAAGGACTTTGCTCCCAATGGTTTGCAGGTTGAAGGGTCTGCAGAAGTTAAAACCATAGTAACAGGAGTTAGTGCATCACAAGAGTTATTGCGTAAAGCTATAGAGATGCAGGCAGATGCTGTTTTAGTTCATCATGGCTTTTTTTTTAAAGGGGAGGCGCCAGTTATTACTGGGATGAAGCGGCAGCGCATTGCTATGTTGCTGCAAAACAATATTAACTTATTGGCATATCATTTACCTTTAGATGTTGATCAGTCTTTGGGAAATAATGTGATGTTAGCTAAAGAACTAGATATTAATATAGATGGTACGTTTGCGGTCTCTCCCTGGGATTGTGCTGGTAGTTACGGGCACTTAACGCAAGAGCAAACATTAGATGATTTTGCTGTATATTTGGAAGAGAGGCTGCAGAGAAAGCCTTTGTATATTGCAGGGCACAATAGGCCAATTAAAACTATAGCTTGGGCTACAGGCGCAGCTGAAGATTATATTATCCAGGCAGGTGAGCTTGGGGTTGATGCCTTTATTACGGGAGAGGCCTCAGAGCGAACTTGTCATTATGCGCGTGAGCTTGGTATTAACTTCTTTGCAGCAGGTCATCATGCAACTGAAAGATATGGTGTGCGCGAGCTTGGGCGCCATCTCGCCAGTAAGTTTGATATTAAACAGACATTCGTTGATATTGATAATCCAATTTAACCATTGTTTGTTTGATTTTATGTTCTTGACTATAGTGTCGGTTGCGTTATTCTCGTCGCTTTTAATAAAGTTATCCAAGTAGTTGCTTAATATGACAGATAATAACAAAACAACTGACTTTAGTTCTATTAAGACTTTGTCTGAAATGCTGGATTTAACATTTTCTTGTTTTGATGTAGCGGATCTATACTATGGTCATGGCACAGATAGTGCTTGGGATGAAGCGGTGCAGCTGGTGTTATATGTGATGGATTTGCCTATTGATAGCGGCAGTGAAGTAAATGACCTGCCCGTTAGTAAAGCTAATATTGATTCATGTGAAAAATTAATAGCAGATCGGATTAGTACCAGGCAGCCGTTGGCATATTTAATTAAGCAAGCATGGTTTATGCAGCTGCCTTTTTATGTTGATCAACGAGTTATAGTACCAAGATCTCCATTTGCAGAATGGATTGGTCAGCAGTTTCAGCCATGGCTTAATGTTAGTAATATTCATACTATTTTAGATCTTTGTTGTGGCAGTGCGTGTATTGCGATTGCTGCGGCCTGTAAGTTTCCAGAAGCTACGGTAACAGCAATAGATATCGATGCCGATGCTTTACAGGTAGCGGCAATCAATGTGGCTAATTATAATCTTCAATCTAGAGTTTCTTTGTTAGAGTCTGATGGTTTTTCTAAGCTGACAACAGAAAAATTTGATTTAATCATTTCTAATCCACCGTATGTTTCATCCATTGAGATGGAGTCTTTACCGGCAGAGTATTTATGTGAGCCAACTCATGCGTTAGAGGCAGAAGATAATGGTCTGGCCTTAGTGTTTAAGTGGCTATCACAGGCGGCTAACCACTTATCTTCTGATGGTGTATTGTTTATGGAAGTTGGCAATAATGACCTGCAATTGCAAGAGCGGGTGCCAACGGTGCCATTTATGTGGTTGGAACAACAGCATGGTGGGCATGGCATTTTTATGTTAAAGCGCAATGATTTAATATCTTTTAAGAATGTATTCGAACAACAATTAAATTTAGGGGAGTTGTAGTGTCGTTATCAAAATATAATATTGCTGTTGTTGGGGCTACAGGTGCTGTAGGCGAGGTTATTTTGGAGGTGTTGGCGGATAGGTTGTTTCCAGTAGATTCTATATATCCTTTAGCTAGCGCCGACTCTTCAAAAGATTTTGTGATGTTTAACGGGTCGCGCAAAGCAGTTCTTAATCTTGAGAATTTTGATTTTTCTAAAGTAAGTTACGCTTTTTTTGTAGCAGGGGCTGAGGTCGCAAGATTGTATGCGCCACTTGCAGTGAAGTGTGGGTGTGTGGTTATAGATAATAGTTCCCAGTATAGAGGCGATCCTGAGGTCCCATTAATTATCCCAGAAGTAAATGCAGATGTTCTAGCAGAGGATTTACCCAAAGGTATTATTGCTAATCCTAATTGTTCTACAATTCAAATGCTAGTTGCGTTAAACCCTATTTATGAAGAAGTTGGGATTAAACGTATTGATGTTGCAACTTATCAGTCAGTATCGGGGGCAGGTAATGCTGCAATTAATGAGTTGGCTGCACAAACTGCAGCGCTATTAAGTGGGCAGGAGGCTAGTGTTGAGGTGTTACCACAGCAAATTGCCTTTAATGTTTTGCCTCAAATTGGTGAGCTTGATGATAACGGTTTTAGTCAAGAAGAAATGAAGATGTGTAGTGAAACAGAAAAAATATGGCAAGATAAAACTATTACAGTAAATCCTACTGCGGTTCGTGTTCCTGTTTTTTATGGTCATTCAGAGGCAATACATATTCAAACTGAACAGTCAATTACGGTAGATGAAGCTAAATCATTGCTGCGCGACGCTATGGGCGTAACTTATGTTGAGGATGGTGAATATCCAACAGCTATTACTCATGCTGCAAGCCAAGATGCAGTATTTGTTGGTAGAGTTAGGCAAAACTTTGGTTGTGATCATGGTCTGAATCTGTGGGTTGTGGCCGATAATGTTAAAAAAGGCGCGGCGTTGAATGCTGTCCAGATAATTGAGTTGTTAATTAAAAGGTCTCAATATTTAAATTAATCGTCGTTGTTCGTTAATGGTATTAAATAGGCGTCAAAACCTGAACTTTAGGCAAAAAAAAGCACAACATGAAGCTGTGCTTTTCAATTATTGTTTTACTTTATTAAGCTGTAGCATTTAGCTTGTAATGTGCGCCGATAACGAACATGTTTGCGTGCTCGCTGTCTTCTGCGTCGTTGTCAGTCATGTAGTGGTAGCCTGTAACGAGGCTTAGTGAATCAGAAACAGCGTAGTCCATTTCTAATATTGCTTGATAGCCAAGTTTATTGCTTGTTGGTACAGTATCAAAGCCAACACGTGTTTGGCTGTTTACGTGAGCTAAGCCAAGACCTAGACCGAAACGGCTAGTTACTTTGCTGCTTAAGGCTCTGTTGAAGTAGCCATCTACCATTATACTGTATGCATTACCTTCTGTTAGGTAGTTTAGGTCCGCACTGAACATGTCGTTAATTTGCGATCCAATAACGGCACCATAAATCCTAAATGTTGAGTTTGGATCTGAAGTATTGTTGTCTGAAACGCTGCTCATAGCGATTTGAGGACCGACATACATGTTGTCTAAACCCATGGCGAAACTTGCACTAGATGCGCAAATAGCAATAGCTGCTGCCGACATTAAAACTGAAGTCTTATTCATTATATTTTTCTCCGTAAAATTAAATTAAGCGAAACAAGTCTAATGGATGAATAAGATAAACTCCAGTGTTTTTTTATACTTTTTTTAATGATATTTTGATATCTACTAGGGTGTGGTTATTCTGGATTTGTTATTGTTATTGGGTGTCTCCGGTCTTTGCCAAAAGATGACTCGCTGATGCGGATACCAATAGGTGATTGTCTGCGTTTATATTCGTTATGATTTACAAGCTTGATAACTCTATTGATAGTATTTTGGCTGAATCCTAGCTCTTTGATTTGGCTGCTGGAGTATTTTTGATCAATATAATAATAGAGAATTTCATCTAAGATTTCATATGGCGGTAGACTATCTTGGTCGGTTTGATTGGGTGAAAGTTCAGCGGATGGTGCGCGCTGGATAATGCTCTGTGGGATGATATCTTTACTTTGTCGTTCGTTATAGTACTCGGCAAGTTTGTATACCATAGTTTTTGGTATATCTTTTAATACAGCAAAGCCACCGGCCATATCGCCATATAACGTAGAGTATCCAACTGCAAGCTCGCTTTTGTTGCCAGTAGTTAGAACAATTGCGCCAGTATTGTTTGATAGCGCCATAAGTAATACGCCTCTAGTTCTAGCTTGAATATTTTCTGCTGTTGTATTGTGTATTTTTGGCTTTAGGTGTGATGATAGTTCGGTTGTAGTTATATCAGTTATGTTATTAATAGGGATGGTTATATGTTTAACATTTAAGTTTTTGGCTAGTTGTGTGGCATCATTCAAACTTAATTCGCTAGTGTATTTGGATGGCATCATCACAGTTGTTATATTGTTATGACCTATAGCATCTACAGCTATGGCTAGTGTTAAGGCTGAATCTATTCCGCCAGATAATCCAAGGAGTGCGCCGTTAAAGCTATTTTTTTGTATGTACTCCCTAACCCCAAGAACTAATGCATTATATATTAGCTCTATTTTGTTTGGGATTGCCTCGTTTATGATTGTATTATTTTGCGATAGGTTGTCTGTATTTATTGTTACTAGCTCTTCTTTGAAGTAGGCTCCTTGGCGGTGTATGTTGCCATTTGTGTCGGTGACTATAGATCCGCCATCAAACACCAGTTCATCTTGCGCGCCAACAAGGTTTACATAAAAAGTAGGTAGGCAGCGTTCTTGTGTTTGTTGTTTTAGCATTTGGTGTCTTTTCCCTGCTTTTGATGCATCAAATGGTGATGCATTAAGCGATATAATATATTCAGCGCCACTTTCTTTGGTTTCAAGCATGATATCGTCATGCCAGGTATCTTTGCATACAAGTATTCCGAATGTTTTATTCTCTAATGTGAACGTTGTAGTGCTGCTGCCTGCCTGGAAATATCTTTTTTCATCGAAAACAGTATAGTTTGCCAAGCATCTCTTGTGGTACTTGGCTATTACCTTTTTATTTTGTAGGACAATTGCGCTGTTATATAAGGCATCCTCTGTTTTCCATGGCATACCTAGAGCTATCGTTATATCTGGCATGTTGTCGATAATATACTTTAATGCTGCGTGACACTGTAGGTGTAATTCCTCTCTTAATAATACGTCCTCTGGTGAATACCCGGTGAGCGCTAGTTCTGGGAAAATAATTAATTTACTACCTTCTTGGGAGATAGCCGTATTTGATGCTTTTAAGATGATATCGGCATTGCCTTGAATATCTCCAACTCTGAAGTCAAGTTGTGCCATAGTTATGTTCATATAATTACCGCTGCTAATATGTTGCGCTGATCTGATGCTAGTAGAGTGAAGGTTCTACATGCCGCTATGGTGCTCATTATTTCAAATCCAATCTTATATTGATATAGAGATTGTAATATTTTAGGTGATAATTGTAGGTGTTTATCTCCTGTTCCAATTAGTATTATCTCAGGGTTGGTGGTTGTAAGTTGAACAAGGTCGTCTGCTGTAATGTCATCTGCGCATGTTGGTCGCCACGGCATTGGTGGATTGTTTAGCGATAGCTGTATGCTGCTTGTATATTTTTGGTGGTTAACTGTAATTTCACCGCTTGTAACTGATTGTATTTTGATTGGTGATGTATTATCGCGATGCATTTCCATGTTGTTCTCATTATATTAAGTATGGCTGTTTGAGTTTGGGATTATGTAGTTGTTTCTTTTGTTTTGCTAGTTATTGTGTTTTATTAAAAATAAACCATTAAAAACAGATATTTATAAAAATGAAATAGTTTAAATTTTATCTTGCGTATTAATATTGAATTGATTAGAATTTGCCGTCTTAAATATTAACTCCTTGCTTCTGGTTTCTCATAAGGGTCAGGGGCTATAAACCGAGAGGGGAATACATGAAACATTATGAAATAGTTTTTTTAGTTCATCCAAGTCAAAGTCCACAGGTGCCGGGCATGATCGATCGTTATCGTAAGCTTATTACAGATAGCAATGGAACGGTTCATCGTTTAGAAGACTGGGGGCGTCGTCAGTTAGCTTATTCAATTAACAAGGTGCATAAAGCTCATTATATTTTAATGAATATAGAGTGTGATTACCCGGTTATTCAAGAAATAGAGCGTATTTTCAAATATAACGATGCTGTCTTGCGTCATATGGTTCTTAAATGTAAAAAAGCTATTACAGAGCCAAGCAAGTTAATGGTTACTAATTTATTAGCGGCCAAAAAGCATAATGATAGCGCTAAAAAAGTAGAAGATACTGAGTCTAATTAGGGTTAGTGGTTTAACTACTAGGTGCGCTGTAGTTCATAAGTTAGGCGTGGCTTAACTGAATGCAGAGTTAGATAGAGTAAATATTAAATAATTTTATTAAGTGAGAATATAATCATGGCTAGTTACTATCAAAGAAAAAAAGTACCTTCATTTGAGAAGAAAGATATTGAAAGCATTACGTATCAAAATTTAGATGTATTGAAAGAGTTCGTTCTGGAGTCTGGACGCATGGTGCCAAGTAGAATTACGGGTACTCAAGCAAGGTATCAGCGTTTGATATCTAAATCTATTAAGCAAGCGCGCTTTTTAGCTTTGATGCCATATTGCGATAGGCACGAATAAAAACATTAATAGCTTAAATGGCACTAATAGCATGATAAAAAAATTAGGTGATTTCTTATTAAGTAATAAAGCATATGCAGCAATTATTGTGTTGTTGCTTATGCTGTCGCCTGCTTTAACTTTGTTTTGTACAGTATTGGCTGCATCTATTGTGGTACTGATAACTTTGCAGCAAGGTTATAAGTCTGGTGCTTTTTTATTATTCTGGATGTTAGTTCCATCTGTGGTGTCATTATTCTTCCATAAGATAGGCGTATTTGATTTTGAATGGATGGTGTCTTGTTTGCTATTTGCTCTTGCATTGTTATTGAGAGCTTATTCATCATGGCGCTTGGTTCTAGAGATCTTACTGCTTATTGGCATTGTAGCGTTGGTTGCCGTGCATTTAATTAATCCAGATATAGCTATGTGGTGGAAGTCTCATATTCTTCATATTTATAACTCTTCTTCTGTAGTATCAGCTATGAGTATAGAAGAAAAAAGTAAGCTTGAAGCTACAGCTGTAATGTATTCACAAATGGCGACAGGGATATTAATTTTTTATGTTATGTTGTTTGTTGTGTTTGTATTAATGCTGGGTAGATATTGGCAAGCAATTGTTCTAAATGCAAAAGAGCAGTTCATTACAGAAGTTATTAATATCAGAATGAATAAGCTGTTGGCCGTAGTTGCGCTGTTATGTGCTATTGGTTTTTGCTTTAAGGTGCCATTATTTTTAGACGGTATGTTTATTGTATTCGTACCGTTTATTGTTGCTGGTTTTAGTTACTTACATTCTTTGTCTCAAAGTAGGCCTTGGATAAGCTTTGTCTTGGTGGTTTTTTATTTTGGTTTGATTATCTTCCAATATATAGTCGCGCCTGTAATAGCAGTATTAGGGTTAATTGATATAGGTCTGGATTTGCGCAATAGGAAAAGGTTCCAGGTTAAAAAGATTAATAAAGATAAGTAAGTATTTATAAAAATTAAAGAAAGAGGGTTAATAATATGAAAGTAATTTTACAAGAAAATATATCAAATTTGGGAAAAGTTGGTGATGTAGTAGATGTTCGCCCTGGCTTTGCTAGAAATTTCTTATTGCCAAAATCAAAAGTTATGTTGGCTACACCAGCTAATATGGAAATCTTCGATAAAAGTCGTGATATTTTAGAAAAGGCTGCATTACAGTTGGTGGTTGATGCTAAAGCTCGTGGAGAAGAGTTGGCTAAATTAACTTTAGCTCTTGAGTCACTAGCAAGTGATGAAGGCAAATTATTTGGCTCAATTGGTCCACGCGAAGTTGTTGAAGCTGTTGCTATGGCTGGTGGCAAGATAACTAAGCAGGAAGTAGTTATGCCTGATGGTCCTATTCGTGAGGTCGGTACTCATGAAGTTGCTCTTATGCCTCATGCTGATGTAACTATTACTGTTACGCTAACTGTTACCGCTAAGTCATAGTTATTCTTTTTACTAAAAATATCTTACTAAATACATAGTGCCTCATGTTAATTCTGGGGCATTATTTTATTATCAAGATCATAATGTCAGGGCTTTGATACCTTTTTTATCTGTCTTGTGCAAAATGTAATCATTATCTGATTTTTTCAATCGCAAGTTGTTCGCCTTGTGTTTGAATTATGCGATGTTAGACTGTGCCAGTATATGGTAATCACTTAATTAGGTATGTATATGAGTCAATATGAAGATCTGCAGACAGGTCAATATAATGATCAATATAGCGATCAATATGCGGCAGAAACAATTAATCCAGCTCATAAAAAGGTAGCGCCTTACTCTATAGAGGCTGAGCAGTCGGTAATTGGTTCTTTAATGCTGGATAATAGGGCGTGGGATAAAGTTATTGAGCACATGAGTGCTGTTGATTTTTATCGCAAAGAACACCAAGTTATATTTGATACAATTCGCTCATTGGTCGATGCTAATCAACCATTTGATAGCTTAACTGTCACAGAAAAGTTAAGACAGCAAGGTGATCTAAATAAAATAGGTGGTGAGAGCTACTTATTTGAAATTACAAATAGTACGCCAAGTAGTGCTAATGTTATCTCGTATGCGATGATAGTTCGCGAAAGAGCTCTTTTGCGTAAAATGATAGAAGTTGGTTCTGATCTTGTTGATAATGCCCTAAATACTGAAGGGCGTAGTCCAAAAGACCTCTTAGATAAAGCAGAGCGCGAGGTTTATAGTATTGCAGAAGAGCAACTGCGAGGAGATGGTCCTGTTAAGGTATCTGAACTTTTAGCTTCGGCTACAAAAAGAATCGATGAGCTTTTTCATGCAGGTAATGCTATTACTGGTGTTGCTACTGAGTTTACTGATTTTGATAATATGACATCTGGATTGCACGGTGGTGATTTGGTTATTGTCGCTGGTAGGCCGTCTATGGGTAAAACAACCTTTGCTATGAATATTGCAGAAAATGCAGCTATGGCTAAGAAAACAGTTTTAGTTTTTAGTTTAGAGATGCCAGGTGAGCATTTAACTATGCGTATGATGTCTTCTCTTGGTCGTATTAATCAGCATAATGTTAGAACAGGTAAGCTACAGCCTGAAGACTGGGAAAGAATAACATCTTCTGTGGGTCTACTGTCTGATGCTGCTTTATATATTGATGATACGCCGTCACTATCACCTAGTGAGCTAAGAGCAAGAGCGCGACGTGTGGCCAGAGAAAACGATGGCATTGATTTAATCGTTATTGATTATTTGCAGTTAATGCAGGTTCCAGAAATAAAAGATAATAGAACTGGCGAGGTGGCTGAGATTTCAAGATCTCTCAAAGCGCTGGCTAAAGAGTTGGATTGCCCTGTTATTGCAGCATCTCAGCTTAATCGTAGTTTAGAGTCACGAACGGATAAGAGGCCTGTTATGTCAGACTTGCGTGAGTCAGGTTCCATAGAGCAAGATGCAGACTTGATTGCTTTTATATATAGAGATGAAGTTTATAATCAAGACTCCCCAGATAAAGGCACGGCTGAAATATTGATTCGTAAGCAGAGAAATGGCCCTATTGGTGAGGTACGGTTAGCATTTATTGGTGAGTTTACAAGATTCGATAACTTGGCTAATCAACATCAGGGTGAACACTATTAATGAGCGCGCTATGTTATGCAGAAATATCCTTAACTAACTTGCAGCATAATTTTAGAGTTGTAAAGAGGTATGCTGGAGACAGGAAAGTCCTGGCAATGGTTAAAGCTAATGCATATGGGCATGGCCTGCTTGCTGTAGCTAAAGAGCTATCATCTGCTGATGGATTTGGTGTGGCAAGATTGGATGAAGCTCTAGAATTGCGATTATCTGGTGTTAAGAAGCCTATTGTCGTCATGTCTGGTTTTGTGTCTGTAGTCCAGCTGGATGAGATTTGTAGTAACCAATTAGACTTTGTGTTGCATGATAAGTTTCAGCTTGAGTTGTTATCAAATATGCCTGAATCGTATAAAGGTAATGTCTGGATTAAAATAGACACTGGTATGGCAAGGCTAGGCATATCGCCAGCTGATGTTCCTTATGTTATATCTAAATTGCAGGAACAAAATATTAGTGAAGATAGGATGATATTAACCTCCCATCTAGCTTGTGCTAATGATAATGGTAATCCGTCGATTACAGATCAGATTGATTTATTTACAAAGACCGTATGTTCTTATTCCATTGCAACGAGTATTTGCAACTCAGGAGCATTAGTTGCTGGTCTAGCGTTAGACTCTACTTGGGTCCGTCCTGGGATTATGCTGTATGGCATTTCTCCATACGATGATTATAGTGGTGCTGATTTTGATTTATTGCCAGTAATGACATTGAAGTCTGTTGTTATAGCAACAAAAAAAATAGCAGCAGGTAGCGGTGTTGGTTATGGCATGACGTGGTCTAGCAAAAAAGATACTAATATAGCAGTGATAGGTATTGGTTATGGTGATGGCTATCCGCAAAATAAAAATTTAAATTTGCAGGTATTACTTGGCGGTGCTTTTTATCCTGTAGTTGGCGAGGTTTCAATGAACTTAATAGCGGTTGACCTTGGTGCTAAGCACCAAATTATAGTGGGAGACATGGCTACGCTCTGGGGAGCTGGTTTGCCACTTGATGTGTATTCTTGTTTTGAAGGCAGTTATTATACAAGAATTAGTCAAGTATCAACTGGTGTGCAGCGCAGGTATGTGTCATAGGCTTATTTCTTATTTCTTATTTCTTATTTCTTATTAGTTTTATGGTTTTTTTGGGTATTGCTATGTATTGGTTCCGGATGTTTTGGTGCAAGTCTAAGGTTGGTATTAGTAACAGCAACAGTAACAGTGACAGTGTTACACGCAATGTGGATCACAGCTATGATCCTGACTTTGAGGCTGATGTTTGCCGTATGGTTAATGCTGCTCGGCATGGCTTATTGATCAGTCAGCTCTCTGGTGATGTTATGGGATGCTTTCGCGATAGAGATAAAGTGCTAGTTGCAGTTTCACGCTACGGTTATGCTCTTAAGTTTGCAACTCAGTATCATAATGATCCTGAAATAGCTAAAACCGCCGTAAGTAATGACCCTAGCGCTATAAGGTTTGCAGGTAAAGACGCGGACGATAAGTTAAGGTGTTCTTTAATCAATGTTGCTTTCAAGAAAGATAAATCATCTATATATCATTTAAGTGAAAGTGAGGTGAAGTATTGTTTATCTAAGGATGGTTTGGCGTTAAAGCATGTGGGTTCAGCTTTTCAAAATAATAGTGATATTGTTTCTTGTGCGATTGGGAATAACCCAGAGTCCTTACAGTTTGCTGGTAGAGATGTTGTACTAGAGGTTGTTAGCAATAATGGACTGTATCTTCAGTATGTGGGTTTTATGTGGAAGGATGATATTGATATTGCTCTTACCGCTATTCAGCAGAATGAGTTAGCTCATCGCTTTGCTATACGTGCTGTTGTAAATGATAAAAGAATTAAGGACTTAATTAGAGAAAAAAGAGCATCAAAAAGTTATAGTATTTTTAATATGGCTGGAGTTTTTGGGTATGGCAGTTCTGCACCAGTCATCCCTAGGCATTAGCTTGGGGTTTGAGTCAGCAACATGAATATTACGTCATCATTTTCAGGTGTTAGCATATATTAAGTGAAGCTTATATAGTTGTTTCTATAGAATTATATTGATTTTTCGTGAGCTATTTCCTAATAATGATCGCCATTAAGTCGTTTATATTTAATAAAGTGTTTGTCGAAGGTTATAAGTCAAAGTAAACCATGCTTGGTTTAAGGGGGAAGGTATGCAAGATTCGGGTATAATATATGGATCCAAATAGTAGTCTAGCAGATGAGCCTAATGATCCTGTTACTGTAGGTCTAGCTGAACTTTTACTACCACCTGACGAGATCCCATCATCAGTATGTGGAGGTGTTTTTTATACAGGTTTCTTGCCGTCATCGGCTGAAGAGTGGTCGGTTGTTATTGTCACATTGGCATCTGCCGTGATACAGGCATCCTTTATTAGAAATGCGGAAGAAAACTTAAATCCTCATGATAGGTATCAGTTGGGTGTAAACGTATTTTTAGCTGCTGTTTTTGTAGGTTATGCTGTTGTGAATCTTGATTTTGCAAAAAACGCAGTTTCACGATTACAATGGAAGTCAAAAAATGGCTTAGGGTTAAGTAGTGATCTAGATGGATTAGAGTATCAAAAGATATTCGAATTGCTAGATAAATCTCTTCCTATCGGCTCATTTGGGGTGGATGCGCCATATCTGCCAACTGCTCCATTACGTGGTTTTTTTATTGCAACAGAATTAATATTATCTATATTTGCTGTTATTTTAAATGTGGCTTCTTTCTATGTTGCTTGCGCCAGTAAGGAAATGAATGCTTTAGAGCAAAATTTGTTGATCGTTTTGGGTATTATCATTTCTTTGCCTTATGTCGGGCTTAATCTTATTCCTACTGAAAAAGTTAGTACTTTTTTAATGTCGATGATTTCACGAGAAGAGAATTCAAGTCAAGAAAATAGCTTGGGAATATATGATTGTGCTAAATGGCTATTATCGCAAATTCCAGCACCGAAGGAAGCTGGAATGCTTTTGTTGGTATCGATTATCGATGCCTTGCATGCTGTCCAAGCTTTTGGTTATACCGAAATTTTAGCTAAAGGAGTATTTCCGGTATGGTTTGATAAGCTCATGAAACAAGAGTTGTTAATTGCGATTATAAATTTTTTATTTTTATATTCGACAAAATTTGATAAAACTAAAAAATTGTTGTATTGGATTTGTAATTTTCAGCAAGATAGTATTCAGGAGAGTGCTCAACAAGATAGAAAATTAAACTATCCATTAGCGTTGCTGTCTTTTATTGTTGGTTTGGCAATGGCAGCTAAAGCCTTTGCCCCTAGCTACACAACCTTTCGTGATATATTGACCTCTAATGATGGAGACCCCGAGTCTTTAGAAAGCATAGGTTTTAAGATTGCTGTTTATCTGCTAACGGTTGGTTCAGGGGTTGCTCCTGCAGCTTTTTATTCAATATGCTTTTATAATGCAATTGATAAGTATATATGTTCGCGTTCATCTTCAGGCATAGTTAGCGAGCCAGATTTGAGTCAAGTGCATTCACTGCTTAAGCGTTTGTATGGAAAAGTGACTAATGAGGGCGTGTTGTCTAGGAATATAGCGGTTAACAATCTGGGGCCGTTTTTATGGAGTCCTGAGTTAATGGAGTCACAAGATAAGAGTTTTATTTTATCAATGGTCGCTCATTTGTCTCGCGCCATAGATCAGAGAGGAAGGCAGCCATCTATTGAGGTTAGCCAGACGTTAAAGGATCAATTAGCAGCGTTAGCCTGCTCTTCGCAACAAAGTAGTGCTTTAGTTGAATTTAATTGTTTGATGGAAGAATTAACAAAAAAAGAGAATTATAATAATGGTTGGCTGAATGTTTTAGCATTTATTTTTTGCGGTGCTTATTCTATGGTGTCCAGTTTTGGTTACGGTGCTTTATTGATGAATTCTATTGAGGGATTTTTAGCTTTAAAAAATACATTGGCATCACTGTTAGCGTTAAGTTTTTATGTTCTTTTTCATGAGCGTATTGGGTATAGGCTTGGCCAGCTGTTGGATCGTCTTAAGGATTTTTTGCTACCAGTATCTGATGCTCTTAGTGGCGAAGGTAAGTTCCATTATGCATCTTTGTCACCTAAAGTTGTTCATAGCCTTTCGGCTGGTGCAACATTAGTGGTTGTGCTTGAAATGCTGGCTGGATTGGTTGGTTTTGCTTATACGAGCAGCTGGTGTGCTAGTAATGACATGAAGAAGTTCATTTTAGTTGTAGGCACTTTAATGACATCGGTGTTAACTCCATATTTATGTCTTCCCCTGGATTTATATTTTACTAATGGACCAACGAAAAACTATCGACATCTGTTAATGGGGTGTTTGTCGCGACCGATGGTAGCATCTATGTTGTGTAATTCTGGTGATCAGCAAGGAGTACCATCTAATTTTAGCGGAGTTTCTTCTTTATTAGCTGGTTTTGATTGGCTATACACTACATGTTTGGCTTGGTCTGTGTTAGGTGGAGAAAAAGAATTATTTGCATCGATTGCTCTTTTATATTTTTCTTTTTCAGCAATTTCTTTACCTGGCCGTATATTAAGTTCAGGTCGAATGTTTAATGCTTTCTTTTTATCTACAGAAGCCGGGAATGCTGAGTCAGTTGAGGATAGTGATCAAGTGAGTGGCCGCTCTTTAGTTATTAATGCAGATCTTTCTGCTGAATCAGGTGAGTTGAATAATGAGGGGGTTGGCTCAGGTGGTATAGTTATCTGCCGTGTGTTATCTGACCTGTTATCGGGGTGGATTAAGTCTGTATTTTTTATTAGTCATTTAAACCCCCAGACTGTTTTGGTGTCTGCTGAGGTTATGACCCTTAGCGTTATTTTATCGTTGATGATGTTAGTGGGTCGCGAGGTGGTGGAAGGTAAAGGTGACCCCTTTAACAACAAGAGGAGATTATTTGGTTTTGGTTTGCCGCGATCACCGTCCGGTGCAAGAAATAGATTATCCCCAGTAAATACTATAAATACTATTCCTTCGCCCCGCGAAAGAGACGGCTCATCTCCAGTATACTTTTCTTCACCCCCAGCAGGAAATGGCTTCGCCACAACCGCAGGAGGTGTTGTTTAGTTTTTAAATAGTTGGAGTCAAAGTCAGCTCGTGATATCTAGCCTGGAAAGATACCTTTCTCTGGTTGGTCATAACTATTGCTTCATTCTATTGTTCTAAAGCTCTTATCCAAACAATGCTAATTATAACCAATAGGTTTATTGAGTTTAAAATTATAATTAATAAAATATAGTTATTTATATGGTCAGATGCTTCTTTTATCTGTGCTGATGTTCTTGTGATTACAGAGCTATGTAGTATATTAAAATCGCGATCAATGTTACTTATATGTTTTTTGTATGTTTTTTTATAGGTTAAAGACTTAGCGTATTTTATTTTTTCAGCAGAGCTTAGTTGCTCTTGATGATCTAGTAGTCGGTAGTATTTAAACTCTTCTGGGAATAGGGTGCTTGGAGTGCTGTATGCCTTTAGCATTAATATAAATATTTTCATATTGGTTTCGTTTAGTTCGTCTATATTTTGTAATATTTCAGCTAAGTTTCTGTGCTCTTGAGCATTTATGTTCTTATTGACAACAGATAGCTTGTTGTTAATTAGTATTTGCAAGTTACTATAGGTTTCCCAAAAATCAGTTATTGCTGTTGTGTTCATTGTTATTGAAAATTCACGCGATTGCTCGGTCATTTTATTGCTTGCTTGATATATATTATTGGTAAAATCTATAACAATATTTTTTTTATGCTCTATCTCTATTTGATCAATCGTTATGTTTTTTATAATAACAATAGTTATCAAAGTGGATATTATTAGTAATATTGATGCGCACCATAATGCTATGATTGATTTTTTTTTAATTTTAGATGCATGCATGTTTTTTCCTTATTAAAATACAAATGAGATTACAGCTAATATAGTGGCAAATCCAGTTATGCTAATTAGCAATAGATATACTAATATAAAAAAGTTTTTTCCGTGAAAGTTTGCGGCAGATACCCCCATTCTTAAAAATCCTCCAATAAAGATAACTGAGGTTAGTATTATTGCAAATGGAAGAAAATAAACAAACTTAACTATGGGGCTGAATTTTTTTTGCTCATCAAGGGTTACGTTGGAAAATAGCTTGATATCTGATGTATAGGTTTCTGCTAGTTGTGGGAAGATCATAGCATTTATTATGCAGTAAATCGCAAACATCACTAAGCACCAAAAAACAGGAAGACCTTTATCTAGACTGTAATTCCAAAAATGTTTACTTATGAAATTTTGCATGTAGGCATTATTGTGATCGTATTGAAACTGTTTGTATTCTATAAATAGCCTACCATAACTTTCTGTGTCGCCAGATTGTTTTATTTTTTCTAGCATGTTGTTATATGTTAGTAATGCAGTATGGAACGGGGTGCTGTCTTTGAATGATAGAATGAAGTTACTGTAATTTATATTTGTTTTTGAAAGGTCGGTATTTGTAAGGTATAGCTTTATTTTTTTATTTTTATTTAATGGAGAAATGCTATTTATATTTATATTGGCATTTTCAATTTGAACATTGCTCATATCAAGATAAGACCCAATCATGGTATTGTTAAAGTTGATGTCTTTGTTAGTGGTTGAGTTAGCTATTGATATTCCATCGTTAATTATTAATTTAGATAGCATTAGCCCTTTATGGAAGATTGATTTTGATATATCTAGGCTGGAAAGGTATTTGTTTTTTTCAAGTAGGGCGTCATTGTAAAAAACAGACCCAGACATGTTTACTGTTTTTTCAAATAAGGAGTGAGTGAGTCTGAATGATTTTAAATACTTATTAAGCATTAAGTTGCACTGGTCTTTACAAGTTAGGTTCGTAATAATTACTCTACCATAAAGTAGTATCTCGTTTAGATTCATTGCTTTTTTAGCTGTAATGTTTTGTGCGAATAGAGAGTTCTTTATTATATTTAAGCTTATGTTGGTTGGGTTATTGGTTGATACTGAGTTTATTTGTACTTCTTTTTTGAACGTTGAGAATGAAATATTAATTGTATCGTTTATTAGCGCATTTGAAATATTAATTGGTTGGGTTATGTTTGTTAGCTTTATATTGAGTTCGTTATCTGAGTCGATATATTTATTTGTAATGTTAACTGCTTGGTTGTAGTTAGATAATTCTAGTTCTTTGTTTTTATTGATATCTGCGTTCGAATTATTGCTGATTGCTGTGTCTGTGTCTGTTTTATTTTCCACTACGCTTGATTTACTATCTTTGATAAAGCTATCTAGTTGATTAATTGTATTGTGGTTTATGGCGTATGTTGTTGGCATATATGCTATAGCTAACACCGTAGTCATAATTAGCGTGACCATTAATATAATAATGTTTTTTATTAACATCTTACGGTGGTTCATGCGTTATCCTTATTCGTTGTATATAGAATATAGCATAATTGGGAAGGGGGTATTTATTTGTATAGGTGTGGTGTCTTATATTTGTACTATAATTAATGTATATGATTGTATCTGGATGTTGGTATGTTTTGGCTTGATTGCCTGGAGGTGCATTATGGTTACTGTGTTGTTTAAGAAAGGTTTTATTTGCTTTACTGCCATATGTTTTTTTATGGTTGGAGGCATATCTTTTGCTGGTGACTGTTCTGGTAAAGACTCGTCTGATGATGACTTTTGCTCTCATGTCATGTCACAGTCTGAGTGTGATGAAGCTCCAGTTTGCAAGTGGGACAAGTAAGTATTTTAGATGGATTTTGTATTTGACATTTTTTGGATATGTGACAGTATTGCCTGCTGTTTTTATATGACCATTAAATGTTGAAGATGTTATGTTGCTTTCTTTAAAATCAAACATTATTTTTAAGAGTATACATGCTGTTTATTTATTGCAGTTATTAATGGCTGTTAGTTTTTCTATAGTTGCAGCTTCGCTGTTTCTGTATATAACAACTGAATTGTTGTTTCCAGTATCAAAGGCTGCATCTCTTGTTGGTTTATTTCTTGCTTGTAGTTATTTGTTTCATCTAATTGCAGGTTATATTACTAGATTTAAAATTTCTAATTATCAAATGCTGTTATTAAGCGCTGTACTGCATGTGGCTGGCTTTTCATCTTTGTGCTGGCTTGGTGGTAGTCAATTGAAGTTATCTTTGTTGTTGCTTGCTATTGGTGGCGGTATTGGGGTTCCTAGTATTAACATGTTGATTGCTAAGTCTCACACTCATAGTTATTTGAAGCGTGAACGGTCTTATTTATTTAATTATGGATATTTGTCTTTTGGATTTTTAATTGGATATAGCTTGGTGGGCGAGTCTCAGTTGATTGGTAATTTTAGGGATGTTTATTTTTTTGGATTATTATTTTCAGCAGGGATGTTGGCTCTGGTATTGGTGATGTTTTTGCGTAATAGAGACCATAGTATTAGTGTTAAGCATTATATATTTAGTTCTCCATATGCGGTGTTGATTTTATGTTTGGCTTGTTGTTTTTGCTTGGTGTTTTTTTTGCCTGCGGTATTTGATCAAAAATATGCGTCGTTTTTACTGGTGATATTGTCGATTGTAGTTTTGTTTAAGTTGTTGGGGTCGATTTCGTCGTTAACAGCCGGCGCTAGAAGAAAAATGATCGTATTTTTTATCTTAAATTTTGTGTCTATAGGTTATTTTATAGTGCAATCTTTATTGCCTATGTTGATTATGTATTTGGTGAATTCCAATGTGGAAAGACACATTGCTGGTATTTTAATTCCTGCTGCTTGGGTTGATAATATTGCTGGCATTGTTGCTATTATTGCGTGTCCTATTCTAGCATTTACAATGTACGACTTTCAGCGTCGCAAGGGTGTTATATCTCCATTTTTAAAGCTAGCTGTGGGGTTTTTGTTTGGTGTTTTAGCTATGTTGGTTCTTGTTGCCGGTTGTATGTTTTTAACAAGTAGTGGCAAGATTCATATTAGTTCGATGATGTTTTTTTACTCTTTTCATGCTTTGTCGGCTATTTTTATCAGCCCTGTTATGTATGCAATGGTGACAGTTTGTGTTCCTCTTGAGTTGTGCTCGTCTGCTATGGGGCTCGTTTGTTGTAATGCTGGTCTTGGCGCTTTAATTGCGTCTCATTTAACTGGCGTTGTTGCTATGCGTAGGTCTCTTGCTGATGGAGGTGTATCTTTAATTAGTGTTAGATCATTTTTTATGGAATGGTCGGTTGTTTTATGTGCTTTATTTGTTTTTTGTGTGTTGGCTTATTTTTTAGTTAAAAGATCTGGTAAAACATTGTTCAGTTCTATTTAGTCCTGTTTATCTGCTTTCGTTGTGTGTATGCGTGGTGTCTATGCTGATCTTAAATAAAAGCCCATATAAATAGACTTATTTGTGATCAATCTTCTTTGTTTGTTTGTATTTTTATGCGTATTTTTATGATGTTTTTGTGGTTGCTATTTTTTAGTTGCTAGTTTGTTTGTCCTTTGTAATACTTCTACCGTAAAATTAATTATGTCTTAATGAATGAGCCGTAGTTGATTTTAAATTTTAATCTAGGGACTGATTAATATGGTATGGATACCCGGTGCCAGGGATGGCTTTTCTAATTGCAACGCTAAGATATGTTCTTTTATTTTAGGTGTTTTGCAGTTGTTTTGCTTCCCTGCTGTATCTTATTTTTTATCTTCTTTCTTTAGATTATCTGACTGGTTGGCCGGCGGTTTTCTTTGCCGCCTTGTTTCTGTATTTGTGTCTGTATCTGTTTCTGTATCTATAATTAATTTAATAATTATTAATGGCTTGATGTCACGGCTTTGCTGTGCGCCTTTATTAAATGATTTGATGTTATTTGAGGTGAAGGCTTAGCTGGCTTAATTGATGGCTATTAATAGATATTGAGCGTTATGCATGTGTATGTATGGCGGTAGCGTGGGGGGTGGATGAAAGTTCTAATAATATTTGGAACGAGGCCTGAGGCCATTAAGCTTGCTCCTGTAACTTTAGAGTTGGAACGCAATATGGTAAATATTTATGAGGCGCGAGGTATTGTATGCTTTTAATTACTGGTGCAGCAGGATTTATAGGATTCCATATTGCAAGAAAGCGCTTAGAGATGGGGGATATTGTTGTTGGTGTTGATAATTTAAATGACTACTATGACCCTTCATTAAAAGAGGCTAGATTAGCTCTTCTTAAGTCATTTGAAAATTTTACATTTGAAAAAATAAACATTGCTGACCGAGCTCAGGTTCCAAAGTTATTTGCAAGATATAATTTTAGTTGTGTTGTTAATTTAGCGGCACAAGCTGGTGTTCGTTATTCTATTGAAAATCCTTTGGCTTATATAGATTCTAATGTTTTAGGTTTTACAAATATTATTGAGGGTTGTCGACATCATAACGTAGAGCACTTAGTTTACGCATCAACCAGCTCTGTTTATGGTGCCAATGAGCTGCAGCCTTTCTCAGAGTCTCATAGTGTTGATCATCCATTGGCAATATACGCAGCATCAAAAAAATGTAATGAGTTAATTGCTCACTCTTATGCGCATCTATATGGTTTGCCATCAACAGGCTTGAGATTTTTTACTGTTTATGGCCCTTGGGGACGTCCTGATATGGCTTTGTTTCTATTTACCAAAGCTATGATGAACGATGAGCCAATTGATGTGTTCAATCATGGTAATATGGTGCGTGATTTTACTTATGTAGATGATCTTGTTGAAGGTATTTCTATGGCTATAGATTCACCAGCTAAGCCAAATGAAAGCTGGGATGCCCAAGACCCAGACCCAGCTAGCAGTAATGTGCCATATAAAATTTACAATATTGGTAATAGCAAACCAGTACCATTGATGGATTATATACAAGCCATTGAAAAAGCTTTAGGTAAAAAGGCAAAACTAAATATGATGCCCATGCAGGATGGCGATGTACAGTCAACATTTGCAGATACTAATAAGATGCAGAAAGATTTAGGCTATAAGTCAGTTACGAGCGTTGAAGATGGAGTAGCTAAGTTTGTTGATTGGTATAAATTATATTTTAAAGATACATTTGGAGTGGTTGCAAGATGAATTTAACAATTTTTGGAACAGGTTATGTTGGCTTGGTGTCAGGAGTTTGTTTTGCTGAAATGGGTAACTCTGTTGTATGTGTTGATGTCGATAAAGCTAAAATAGACTTGTTGCAACAAGGGGTGTCTCCTATCTATGAGCCAGGCTTGGAGTTAATGCTTCAAAGTAATATGAATGCGGGTAGAATTAAATTTACATTAAATTCACAAAAAGCAGTAGAACATGCTGATATTATTTTTATCGCAGTTGGCACTCCGCCAGAAGAGGATGGCTCTGTTGATTTAAGCTATGTATTGCAAGTAGCAAAAAACATTTCACAGTTTGTTGATGGATATAAAGTTGTAGTTAATAAATCAACGGTACCTGTAGGGACAGCTGATAAGGTTTCTAAAGTAATTCAGCTAGGGTTGCGAGAGCGAAAGGTTAGATTGTCTTTGGATGTAGTCTCAAACCCTGAGTTTTTAAAAGAGGGCGCTGCAGTTGTGGACTGCATGAAACCAGACAGAATTGTGATTGGCTCAAGCTCACAAAAAGCTACAAATTTGATGAAGCAACTTTATGCACCGTTTAATCGTAATCATGATAAATTGATGGTTATGGACCCTTGTTCGGCGGAGATGACAAAATACGTTGCGAATGCAATGCTAGCGACTAAAATTAGTTTTATGAATGAAATGAGTCAAATATCCTATCGATTGGGGGCTGATATTGAGCAGGTACGCCGTGGTATAGGCGCAGATAGCCGTATTGGCTACCAATTCATTTATCCTGGCTGTGGGTATGGTGGATCTTGTTTCCCTAAAGATGTGAAAGCATTATCGCACATGGCTACTGGCAAAGATTATGTGCCGCGCATGTTAAGTGCCGTTATTGACGTGAACGCAGATCAAAAGAAGGTTTTATTTGCTAAAATCAATGGTTATTTTAAAGGTCAGCTAGAAGGAAAAACAATTGCTATATGGGGTGTTTCTTTTAAGCCTAATACTGATGATATTCGCGAAGCATCATCGCGTGTTCTGATTGAGATGTTATGGCAATTTGGCGCAAAGGTAAGGCTCTACGATCCTGAGGCTCTTTCTAATTTTAAGACTATATATGGAGATCGTGATGATTATATATGCTCTGATACAATGGTTGATGCCTTGCAAGATGCAGATGCTTTAGCCGTATTAACTGAATGGCTCTGTTTTCGCTCCCCTGACTTTCAGTTTATTAAAGACCAATTAACATACCCTGTGATTTTTGATGGTCGTAATTTATATGATCCAGCAGTTGTCGCTCACTATGGTCTCGAGTATTTTTCTATAGGACGCCAGAATATTGATATTAATAAAGTAAATTTATCCTGTGTAGAAGATACGGTAGAACAATTATAATTAAGTTATCTTATCTTATTAATTAAATTTTATAGATGCAGAAAAAGGATTGTCTTAATATTGATGTATGCTCTACAGTAAAGTATAAGTGAATGATATAGCAATTTTTATTATTATTTAATAGTGTATTTAGAAATACAAAGAGAGGAAAGTATTCGTGTTTGATAATAAAGTAATACTAATAACTGGAGGAACAGGATCTTTTGGAAAGCAGTTTGTTAAGTCAGTATTAAAAAGATACAAGCCCAAGAAGATCATCATTTACTCCCGAGATGAGTACAAGCAGTTTATTATGTCTGAACAATTTAATGATGATTGTATGCGTTACTTTATTGGTGATGTCCGTGATGATGCGCGAATGAAGATGGCAGTCGAGGGGGTGGACTTTGTGGTTCATGCTGCTGCATTAAAGCAAGTTCCAGCTGCAGAATATAACCCAATGGAATGTATTAAAACAAATATAAACGGAGCGCAGAATGTAATAGATGCTTGTTTATACCACAATGTTGAAAAAGTGATAGCGTTATCAACGGATAAGGCGGCGAATCCTATTAACCTTTATGGTGCCACTAAGTTAGCATCGGATAAGCTATTTGTAGCTGCGAATAATATGGTTGGTTCAAAGCCGACGCGATTTTCAGTTGTACGGTATGGTAATGTTATTGGTTCCCGCGGTTCAGTATTGCCTTATTTCCAAAGAATATTGGCGGGGGGCTCTAAAGAGCTCCCTATTACAGATAAAAGAATGACGCGCTTTTGGATAAGCTTACAGCAAGGTGTGGATTTTGTAATACAAAGCTTTCGTCGCATGCAGGGAGGTGAGGTATATATCCCTAAAATACCATCTAGCACTATAGTTGATTTAGCAAGAGCAATGGCTCCTGATGCAACATTGAAATATATAGGAATACGACCTGGAGAAAAATTACACGAGATCATGTGTCCTATGGATGCATCTGTTAGAACACTTGATTTTGATGATCACTATGTTATTACTCCTGCAATTGATTATCAACACAGGATTGATTTTTCTTCGAATGCCCTAGGCGAAAAAGGAAAGCCAGTCCCTAATAACTTTGAATATAATTCAGGAACAAATCCTCATTTCTTGACTGTCGATGAGTTAGCTAAAATGAACAGAGTATTAGAGACCGCGTAATAGTGACTTTTGTATTTGAATAGTTGTAGTCTGAAAAATGAACAAAACGATTATGATAACTGGTGCGTCGGGTATGCTCGGGACAGCATTGATTGATGCATTTAGTGAGGAAGTTCGTGTTATTGCAGTAAGTAGACAATCTGTTTATGAAAAACCTGGTGTCTGTAGAATAATTGAAGATATCTCAAGAGCTAATGTTGCCACTCAGATCGTGCAAGAGAACAGACCTGATGTCGTAATTCATTGTGCAGCAATTGTAGATTTAGACCATTGTGAGGATAATTACCAAGAGGCATTTGATTTACATGTGGAGTCTACAAGGGAATTAGGAAATTCGCTCAATACTTATGGAGGGCATTTAGTTTATATTTCTACGGATTCAGTATTCGATGGGAGTGAAGTAGGGCTTTATACTGAAAATGATTCAGCTCATCCTCTTAATAGTTATGCGAAAACCAAGCTGGAGGGGGAAGTATCAGCACGGGTATGTCAAAATTGTACAATAATAAGGACCAATATATTCGGCTGGAGTCGAGCAGAAAAATTATCGTTTGCAGAGTGGCTTATTAAATCGTTGGTTTGTCAAAAAAGACTGAATATGTTTACGGATGTATACTACACACCAATACATGTTTCTCATTTAGCAGAAATTATAAATAAGATAGTAACTGAAGAGGTTTTTGGTTTATACCATGTCCCAGGATCAGATATGGTCTCAAAATATGATTTTGCAATTATTTTAGCTAAAATTTTTAATTTATCAGATGAGCCTATCTGCAGATCATCAATCGATAGTTCTCAGTTGAAGGTAAGACGGCCAAAGAACATGGCGTTAGCTCCTGAGAAAATAGAGCAGAGATTAGAGGTGCAGATGCCAGGAGTGCAAGAAGGTATTAATCTTCTAAAAGAACAATATCATTCAGGGTGGCTTGAAAAGATCAAATCTAGAAGAATTGGATCCGAATACAAATTTTGGGAGAAAAATAATGTCGAAATTTAAAATAGGTGATACTGTTATTGGCGATGGACACCCAGCATATTTTATTGCAGATATAGCAGCTAATCATGATGGTAGTTTGGAAAAAGCAAAAGAACTTATTTGGATGGCAAAAGAAGCTGGTGCAGATGCTGCAAAATTCCAGCATTTCAAATCAAAGACCATTGTAAGTGAACATGGGTTTAATACTTTAGGTAAACAATTAAGCCACCAATCAGCTTGGAAGAAATCTGTTTGTGAGGTATACAAAGATGCTGAGGTGCCTTTAGATTGGACTGCTGATTTGGCGCAAACATGTAAGCAAGCAGGTATTGATTTTTTTACAACACCCTATAACTTCGAGTGTATTGATGAGGTAGATGAGTATGTGCCAGCTTATAAAATAGGCTCGGGAGATATAACACACCATGATTTAATTGCTGAAATATGTAAGAAGAATAAACCAGTAATGATAGCTACCGGTGCGTCTGATCTTAATGATGTCATTTCTGTTATTAGCTTACTAAGCAAAAAAACAAATGACCTTGTTTTAATGCAATGCAATACTAATTACACAGCGAGCTTAGAGAATTTTCGATTTATCAATTTGAGTGTGCTAAAAACATATGGTTTATTGTTTCCTGATGTGATTTTAGGACTCTCGGATCATACTCCAGGGCATTCGACTGTTTTGGGTGCTATAGCGTTGGGTGCTAAAGTAATAGAAAAACATTTTACAAATGATAATGATTTAGTTGGCCCAGACCATAAGTTCTCTATGAATCCTAAAAGCTGGAGAGAGATGGTTGAAAGATCACGAGAACTTGAGGCTGCATTAGGCTCGCCAGCTAAAAAGATCGAAGATAATGAGAAAGAAACTTATATTGTTCAACGTAGGTCACTACGTTTAAAATATAAAATGAAAAAAGATCAGAAGTTATCACGTGCGGATATAATCGCACTAAGGCCTTGTACAGATAATGGTTTGTATCCATATGAGATAGAAAAATTGATTGGTAGGACACTCTCTAAGGATATGGAAGAAGGCGAAGAGTTAACCCAAGAATCTTTTTTGGTATAAATAGTGAAGTTTACTGTACTCATACTGGCGTATAATTATGAGAAGTACGTCGACGAATGTATTCAAAGTTGCTTGAATCAAAATTATAATGATGACTATCAGGTTCTTTTGATAGATGACGGAAGTACTGATCAAACACTTTCAAAAGCTAAAAATTATGAAATTGATATTAGATCTATTCCTAACTCAGGATGTGAAATTGCGGCAAATCACGGTATAAATTTATCAAGAGGCGATTATATTGTAAGAGTTGATGCAGATGACGTGCTTTTGCCTCAAGCCCTTCAAACAATGAGTGAGCTGATATCTGGCGATGAGAAAAGATTCTATTATTCAAATTATAGCGTTATTGATTCGTACTCAAAAAAAATAAAAAGTGTTAAATTGCCTGAATTTGATGTTGAAGAAATTCTACAAAGAGGAGACTTTTTAGCCACAGGAACTTTTTATAGAAAATCTGACTTGATTGCTTTAGGAAAGTACAATGAGGCTAAAAAGAATTGTGGCTTAGAAAACTATGAATTAATTATAAATATGATAAAAAATGGATACCAGGGTGTAAGACACGAAAAGGAATTGTTTTTATATCGTAGGCATAATAATAATCTATCTTCAATAAAGAGAGAAATGATATATCATCATGGTTCTGAATTATTGAATTCATATGGAAGTTTGAAATATCAATATAATCAGTACCATCCTTATCTTGGTAAGCTAGAAGATGTTTAGTAAAATACTGGTCATTTGTGCACACCCAGATGATGATATATTAGGGTGTGGAGCAACACTTGCAAAGTATCATGAAAAGGGTGCGCATATAACAGTCTGTTTCTTGGCAGAAGGTTCATCATGTCGTTATACCAAATCTGAAATTGCTAGCTCACAAGCTATTTGTGCCATTGAAGAAAGAAAGGATGCTGCTAAAGAAGCGTTGAATCTACTGGGTGTTGATGAATTTCACTTTTATGATTTTCCATGCGGTAGGCTTGATACTATAGCAATGATTGATCTAGGTAAATGTGTTGAGCAGCAAATTATGCAAACTAAACCTGATCTTGTTTTAACGCATTCCACTGTCGATGCTAATTATGATCATCGATTAACATCTCAAGCTGTGTTGCAGGCCACGCGACCTGGGGGTGTAGCCTTTGTTCCATATGTCATACACTTTGAGATCTTATCATCAACAGAGTGGCGTTTTGATGAAAGCTTCAAGCCTAATTATTTTGAGGCGCTACAAGAACGGCATGTTGAGAAAAAAATACAAGCTTTAAATTGTTACCGTAGCGAGATAAAGCCACATCCTCACCCTAGAAATGAGGATATGTTAAGAATGATGTCAAAAGTGCGTGGTTCACAGTGTAATGTAGTATATGCTGAAGCCTTTAGTTTACTGAGAGGAATTGTTCAGTGAATAAAAAAAGAATTTTGTGTTTTGGGTATCGTAAATGGGCATTGAGTATCTATCAAGCCTTACAAGATTCTGCTAAATTTCAAATTCATATTTCACAAAAGAAAGAAGAAGTAAATAGTGGATTTATTGGACAGTTTCAGCCAGACTTCGTGTTGTTTTATGGATGGAGCTGGATTATAGAAAAGTCAATTATTGATAAGTTTAAATGCGTTATGCTCCACCCATCGCCATTACCTAAGTACAGAGGAGGAAGTCCTATTCAAAACCAAATTATCAATAATGAAGTTGATTCCGCAGTTACTTTATTTCTAATGGATCATGGTCTTGATAGCGGGGGTATTATTTCTCAGCAACATCTTTCTCTAAAGGGAAGCCTTAAAGATATTTTCAATAGAATTGAAAAGATAGGTGTTGACTCAACATTGAGTTTTTTGATAGATGGTTATACTTTGACTCAGCAGAATGATAATGAAGCTACGTATTACAAAAGGAGAAAACCAGAGGAGTCAGAAATAACACTAGATGATCTTAGCAATGAGGACCCACAATATATTTATAACAAAATACGAATGCTAGCAGATCCATATCCGAATGCTTATGTTAAACTTAGAGATGGGGCTAAGCTCTATATTAAAGAAGCCGATATAGTGCTCTCAAATGATAATCTTTCCACAAGTATTGAGCTATCAAGATGAGTATAAGTAAATTATGCCTTGGTACAGCACAGCTTGGTCAAAAATATGGAATCAATAATACAAATGGACAGCCATGTATGGATGAGGCTTTCTCGATTTTACATTGCGCACAGGACAGCGGTGTTCAATATATTGACACAGCTTTGAATTATGGTAGAAGCCAGGAAATTCTAGGTGAATTTATAAGACAGGGGCAGGATCGCAGAGAATTTAAATGTATAACTAAGCTACCTTCAAATGAATTTCTTTCAATAAATTCAGGCGTTTGCACAAAGGTTAATAAGTTGATAAATGTTTTGGGTGTAAACAAGCTATTTACTTTGTTAATGCACGATAGTGAATCATTGTCTCAATGGGATAAAATAGATGATTTAAAGATAGTGAAACATTTAAAGGATCAACAATTAATTGAAAATTTTGGTGTTTCGATTTACTCTAAAAGCGAGTTCGATGCTGCTTTAGGTATTGATGATATTGACGTTATACAGATTCCTTTTAACTTGTTTGATCAGAGAGCATTGAAATATCGATGGTTCGACAAGGCGCGAGAAAATAATAAAAAAATAATGATACGCAGTGTCTATTTACAGGGATTATTGCTGATGAGTCCCGAAGATGTTAAACATAAATTACATTATGCGTATCCGTATATTTGTCATTTTGATAAACTGTGTAAGGTGAATGACTTATGTCCAAAAACATTGGCGTTGAATTTTGTGCTCGACAATTGTGGTGACTCATTATTAATAATGGGGGTCGAGTCACGTCTTCAGTTGGAGGATAATATGAATTTGCTAGTAAAAATTAATGATAATTCTGAGGATTATTCTATATTATATTCACAGTTTTCAGATGTTGCTTCAAATGTTTATCTACCTACAGAGTGGAGCTCATGTAGCAGAATTTAGCTGTTATTCAAGCGAGAATGTTATCGTCTCGTCTTCACGGTAAAGTAATTTATTCATTAAATGGTTTAACAGTATTTAAATATATAGGTCAGTATTTAATTAGGAGAGAAGTCTAATGAAATTACAATATAAATGCAGTGAATGCTCATGACTGGAAAGACGCTAAACTTTGGGATTCTTGGATTAAATGAAGGGAATGGACACCCATATTCATACAGCGCGATTTTTAATGGGTATTCTCCCGAGAATCTCGAAAAAAAATGCCCTTTTTCTTTAATCAAAGAGTACTTACCGGCTGAACATAGAAATGAGATCTACATTAAAGAAGCAAATGTTACTCACGTATGGACACAAGATATTTCCATTTCTAGGGATATTGCAAGTGTATCACTTATTCCGGAAATTGTTTCTGAACCCGGTGATATGGTAGGAGAAATAGATGGAGTTATTATTGCTAGAGATGATCCCGAAAATCATTTGTCGCTAGCCGAACCATTTCTTGATGCGGGAATTCCCATTTATTTCGATAAGCTATTGGCTTCGACAACTTCCGCGTGTAAAACATTACTGAAGAACTTAGTGCAAAATAATCTTGTTATGACTGGATCTGGTGCTAGGTATAGTAAAAATGTGGAGCAAGCTAAGAACGATAGGTATATCCATTCCACCCAAACAGTGCATGGGATTAGTAGAGTTAATTGGGTACGATATGGTAGCCACTTAATAGATCCAATAGTAGAATTATTTGGGCATGACGTGAGGCGTGTTAGATCATTATCACCAAAATTCACACATGACATTGTTCAGATCGAGTATAGAAATGGCCCTAACGTGATACTTGAATTATTAAAAGATATACACATGCCAATAGGTTTTAGGTGTTTTCGGGAACAGGAGAGACCTATAGAAGTACTGTTTGATGATTATTTCAATTGCTATTACAAATTGATGGAGGCTTTTACAACTTTTGTTAAGGATAAAGTTACGCCAGTGTCAACAACCGAAATGATTGCTTTAACTAAGATTGGATTGGCTGGTATCCAATCGAAAGAGCTTGGCGGTGATTGGGTTTATCTCGATGAAATTAAACTTTTAGTATCGGAGTAAATAGTGAAATCTATTGAAGAAATGTTTTCTCTTAGAGATCAATGTGCCGTTGTTATTGGAGGAAAGGGTAAGATTGGCTATCCAATGACAGAGGCGTTATGTTCAGCGGGTGCAACGGTATACATAGCTTCCCCAACCAGTGCACCCGATGATCCTGAAATTATTTCATTGTTGGAAAAAGGGTATAAAGTTAAAGCAGTTTCAGTGAATCAGGCAGATCAAAAAGACATCGAGTCCCTCATTGAGTTTACAAAAAAAGACACTGGTATGCCGACGGTGCTTGTGAATAGTGGTGTATATCGTCCACCAGAAATTAAGGGTCGTGTGGATACGCCTGAATCTTGGGAAGCATCTATGGAAGTGAATGCGAAAGGTTTATTTGTGACCTGTCAATCTTTCGCAAAAGCAATGGCTGCACATGGAGGTGGAAGTATCATTAATGTCTCTTCCATTTATGGCCTCATCGTCCCAGATCCCAAAATGTATGAAGGGACCAATCTTTTCACTGAATCCGACTATCCCTACAATAAAGGGGGTATGATTATGCTATCTAAATACTTTGCTTCGCTCTTTGCAGATAAAAACGTCAGAGTAAATTGTATAGCACCCGGTGGCCTATTTAACCATCAACCTGAGCCATTCATTAGTAACTACATTGCTAAAGTTCCATTGGGTAGAATGGCGATACCTGAAGATTTATACGGAATTACTATTTTTTTGGCGTCTAAATCATCTAATTATCTTACGGGTACCGTCATTCCAGTTGATGGTGGAATAACCATAAGGTAATTTAATATGACAAAGTTTGATGCAGTTATACAAGCTCGTCTAGGTTCAAGACGATTACCAAATAAAGTATTAACGCCAGTATCAGGGAGAGTATTACTTGGTAGAGTGATTGATCGAATTAAATTAGTAAAAGGAATAGATCGGATAGTCGTCGTAACTACCTTAGAAAAGAGCGATGACATAATTGTGGAGTTTTGTAAAAAAGAAGGTGTGCTTTGTTTTAGAGGCGACACCAATGATGTTTTGGACCGGTATATATCTGCATGTAAGGAATTTGACATCAAAAGGATTGTCCGTGTTTGTAGCGATAATCCATTTATAGACATTGAACAGTTAGATCTTTTGATAGAAGAGTTTGAAGACACGACAGAATATAGTTCTTTTTATACTAACCATGACGAACCAATAATATTGAAACCAAGCGGACTTTTTGCAGAACTATGTGAATTCTCAGCGCTCTGCAAATCAGCGGATTATGCTGCCCGAAAAAAAGACTTTAGAATTAATGAACATGTCACCTATCACATGCACACTAATCCATTAGTATACGAAATAAAAAAGAAAATATTGCCAAAGTATGTTGATCCTGAGGTTCGTTTCACTATTGATTATTATGAAGACATTAAGGTCTGTGAGCATATTGTTAATTCCGTAGAGAATATTAATTGTCTATCACTTCATAAATATCTAGAAAGAAATCCCGAGGTAAAACAACAAATCCTGAGGTTTTCTAAAGAGAACCCAAAGCAATATCCGAAGTATGTCTCCTGAGATGTGAACCATTAAGATTTTGTTGATTTTATTCTTATTTAATAATTAGGCTTTATAGAGAGTTTCGGAATTAACAATATTTATTATTCGTGGGCGAGGTTACTGTAATTGCATGTAGCAATACGAGAGAGATCGAGTGCTTCTACCTAAGAAGATTATGATATGAATTGCAAGTTTAATATAAAATAGCAAGATATTTATTATGTTTGATTCAACTAATAAACAAGAAAACATAATTGCTGTAATTGGTCTAGGATATGTCGGCCTTCCATTAGCAGTTACTTTTTCAAAAAAATATAATGTGATTGGTTATGATATCAGCAGGGAACGAATTGATGAGCTTGTAAATGGCATTGATCGTACTAGAGAGGTGTCGAAGTCTGATTTGCACTTGTCAAGTATAAAGCTTACTTCAGACTTGTTTGAACTAAAACGTGCAAATTTTCACATCGTCACAGTTCCTACACCCATAGATGAAGATAAGCAACCTGATTTACAACCATTAACGAGTGCTACAAAATCGGTAGGTTCTATATTAAGTATGGGTGATATTATTGTTTTTGAGTCAACAGTCTATCCAGGAGTTACAGAAGATATCTGCTTGCCTATTTTGGAGGAAAGTTCTGGATTAAAGGCTAATAAGGATTTTTTTATAGGGTACTCTCCAGAAAGAATAAATCCTGGTGATAAAGAACATACATTCGAGAGAATAAAAAAAGTTGTTTCTGCATCAGATCAACGGACGCTTGAGACTATTTGTAATGTTTATTCGTCTGTAGTAGATGCTGGTGTTTATAAAGCAAGTTCGATTCGTGTGGCTGAGGCTGCTAAAGTGATTGAGAATACTCAGCGTGATATTAACATTGCATTCATAAATGAGTTGAAGATTATCTTTGATAAAATGAATATCGATATCTACGAGGTATTAGAGGCAGCGGGTACTAAGTGGAACTTTATGCCATTTAAACCTGGGTTGGTTGGTGGGCACTGTATTGGTGTTGATCCCTATTATTTAACTTATAAGGCCAAGCAAATAGGTTACTATCCAAAAATGATACTCTCTGGCCGACAAATTAATGATGACATGGGAAAGTATATAGCGCAAGATACAGTAAAAAAAATGATTGAAGAAAATATGCATGTAAATTGTGCGAAAGTGGGGATGTTTGGATTTACATTTAAAGAAAACTGCCCTGACATAAGAAATACTCGTGTTATAGACATTATTGATGAGCTGAAAGAATATAAGGTCAATGTATTTGTTCATGACCCTTTAGCTATAAGCTCTGATGTAGCAAAGAACTATAATATAAAATTATCAGCTCTTGAAGATATGGGAGAGTTAGATGTTGTAATTCTAGCGGTTCCTCATCAGGAATTTTCATCTCAAAAGTATAATAATATTTTCAATAAAACCAAATTAATTATTGATGTGAAAAACAGTTTAAAGTGTCAAGCTTGTTCTTCATCGGAAATTGATTTTGAACGTTGTGATATAGTTCAATAACAAATAGTAATAACTTACTAATGAAGGAGGAATATGTGGAAAAAATTAAAGGTATGTTTAGACCCGCTGTACATAAGTATATTGCTGCTTCTAGAAGACGTATGTTTTTTAATGCCAAGAGACAAATAGAAAGCTATATTGAAACTTCTCCAGATACTAAAAGAAACTTGTTTGTTGATTGCGGCTCAAATATTGGTCAGGGTTTTGGCTTTTTTAGTAAACTTTTTAAGCCCGGTGAATATGATTATTATCTTATTGAACCTAACCCCCACTGCGAACAAGCGCTAAAAAAGATAGTTGATGAGCATAAAGATAAATGCACAATTGACTTTATAAATAAAGCTGTGTGTGCTGATAGTGGAACTATAGAATTACTGAGTTTTGATAATGATTTGTTGAGCGAGGGTAGTTCGATATTACCTGAGCACGGCTCTTGCGATAAATCTTTGCAATATAATACATCTTATGAAGTGGAAAAATTACAGTTTTCCGATTTTATTAAAGAACAATCGATTCAATATGATAAAATTATAGTAAAGATGGATATAGAATGTGCAGAATATGATGTGCTTGAAAGTCTTATAAAAAATGATCTACATATTAAAATTAACCTTCTAATAGTTGAATTTCACTCTGGATTTATGTCGATGAAAAATAGGGTGAAATATAAAAAACGTGAAAGGAAAATTCTTAAAAGCTTAGAGAAGGATTCAGTTCCTACTGTTATATGGATTTAATCACTTTAGTAAATTATCCTATTTTATAAGGTGTTACTGTTAATATCAAAAAAATTTTGGTCCGAGTAATCAAAAGGTATAAAAAACATGTGCGGTATTTCTGGTCTTATTGATATAAATAATAAAATACCTAGAGAAAAAAAATTAGAGTATGCTAACAACGTAAATTCTGTTCTGTATCATCGTGGACCTGATGGGCAAGGGGTTTGGTTATCTGATGATAGTTCTGTATTGTTATGTCATACAAGACTCTCTATATTGGATATATCCGATGCTGGTCATCAACCAATGCGTTCGAATTCCACCCGTTATATAATTTCTTATAATGGTGAGATATATAATTTTTTGGAGTTAAAATCTGAGCTCAGTAAACTAGGTGTTGTTTTAAAAAGTGAATCCGATACGGAAGTTCTTGTTAATGCTTTTGAATGCTGGGGTATTGATAAGACGATAAATAAACTAACCGGCATGTTTGCTATCGCACTTTATGATACATTTGAAAATAATCTTTATCTAATAAGGGATCGTTTTGGTATAAAGCCACTATATTATGGCTTTATAAAAGAGTGTCTATTTTTTGGATCTGAATTGAAAGCCATAACCTCATTTGAGAGTTCGAATTTCAGATTAAATTACGATGCTGCGTCATTGTATTTTCGATATGGATACATTAATGCGCCACATTCAATTTTAGAAGATGTATTCAAGCTAGAGCCTGGTACATATATTAAGTTTGGGAAAAGAAATAATAACCTAGTTTTAAATAAATATAAATACTGGGATATTGCAAGTCATATGCTTAGTGAATCTTATGATTCTTCATTTGAAGAATGTGCAGACCACCTTGAGGTTTTATTAAAAAAATCAGTTGAGTTACGGATGCGATCTGATGTTCCGTTTGGGGCATTTTTATCTGGAGGGTATGATTCAAGTTTGATTGTCGCATTAATGCAAAATATCTCTACACATTCAATTAATACCTATAGTATTGGATTTGAAGACCCTAAATACAATGAGGCTGATTACGCGAAAGCGGTGGCTCAAAGACTAGGTACTAATCACAGTGAACTATATGTTAATGATAAGATGATTTTTGAAACTATTCCAAAATTATCAACCATGTATGATGAGCCTTTTGCTGATTCATCACAAATACCAACCTTTCTTGTTTCGAAGTTGGCTCGGAATGATGTGACTGTTGTTTTAAGTGGTGATGGGGGTGATGAAAATTTCGGTGGTTATAATCGTTATTTTAGAGGTGAACAGCTAAATTCAATGGTGGGTATGGTTCCTCTATCGGTTAGAAAGATTATGGCAAGATCATTAGAGTTATTGAATCCGAAATTTTTAGATAATATTGATTCTATGCTGCCAAGGAGATTTCAATTGGGAGCAAGATCGGATCAATTTCAAAAGTTAGCACTAGCCTTGAAAGTTAATGGTTTTGAATCAGTTTATGGTCAGGTTTCATCAATCTGGCAGCATTCACCAGTTTTGAATAAGGATCTGCTCTATCATGAAGGTATATTCAATCATCAGGTAGCAGAAAATAGTGTCCTTAGTGCTGGGATGTTGATGGATATTAAAAGTTATTTACCAGAGGATATTTTAACAAAAGTTGATAGGGCATCTATGGCAACAAGTCTAGAGGCACGTGTTCCATTTTTAGATCATCATGTTGCTGAGTTCGCAGCGAAAATACCTGTCTCGTATAAAGTAAAATCACGTGAAGGAAAAATAATTCTTAAGGAATTGTTGAAGCGTTATGATGTTTGGGATCTTGTTGATAGACCTAAAGCAGGTTTTTGTATACCTATTGGTGACTATTTTAAAAATGAACTTAAAGAGTGGTTTCTTACTACATTAGATAATAGAAAAATAAAAGAAGATGGTGTATTGGATGCTGAAATAATAAATAACGTATGCAAGGAGCATTTTTCAAATAGAACTAATAATCAGCATAAGCTATGGGCATTGATATCATTTCAACAATTTATAGATAATCACAGATCTTCAATTTCTCTATAGCCTTTATTTTTTCGTTCATTTCCCCCATCTGTTTATATAGGTAGAACTTATTCTTAGATGATTATAAGAACAGTGTCTTTCAAGGACTTTTTAATGAATGAATTATTAAAGAACATTATTAATGATATCAAAAGATATACAAAGGCGAAAAAAGTAGTATATACAGCTATTTTTGGTAATTATGATCAGCTGAAAGAACCTGAAATTGTTGATGATGATGTTGAGTATTACTGCTTTACTGATAACGTACAGCTTGAATCAAATAGGTGGAATATTGTCTATGTTGATTCTATCTATAGAAATAAAGTTCGTACTGCAAAAATATTTAAATTATTTCCGCATTTGATTTTTCCAAATTCGTTTCAAAGTATTTGGGTTGATGGATGTTATTCAATCCAGAAGAGTTTAACAGAGCTTTTTAATAAAGTATGCAATCATGGACTTATGTTTTACCCTCACATCAGATATAATTGTATTTATAAAGAGGCATGTGTTCTTAAGTTAAATAAAACCGATAACCCTTCAATTATTAATAGTCAAATTAGTGAAATTAAAAAAAATGGGTATCCTAAGAATAATGGTCTCATTCATGGCGCAGTAATAGTTCGAAATCACTCTGATCAGAACGTTAAAAAATGCATGTCTGATTGGTGGGATGAAATCGAAAGATTTTCATATAGAGATCAATTAAGTTTCAATTATGTGGCGTGGAGGAATTGTTTATCTGTTAAATATGCAGACCATGACTTAAATAATACGGAACTTTTCAAGTGGTCTCCGCATTACTATTCGACCAAGAATACTTTTAGAACAATATTGTTGAAAATATTATTCTTTTACTTTTCACTAGGAAAGAAGTTTAATATTTAAAGTTAAATCGAAGTGCAAACAAGTATCTACGCTACGTTTAATAGATGATATTTTTTACTTGCTAGTTGTTTAGTTCTATTACATATATTTACAAAATTATTGCTGTTTTATAATTATGATATTATTTTATCTTTGTTAGTTATATTCTTTAAAGCTAGTTATATTTGTTTGCTGAACACATCACCGGTATTATTAAGATGTTTATATTTGGAATAGTTATCTCAAAGTTAATTATACTATAAAATATCAAGATACTTGTTATTAAAGATAAAGGATTAAAATATGGATGGTCTTATAGATAGAAAGGGTCTATTAAATAAAATAAATTCAGATTCTTCTGGTAAAATTCAATTAAATCTAGGCTGTGGAACAATAAAAAAACATGACACTTTTATTGGGATTGATAGGCAAGACGACCAGAATGTTGATATCGTAGGAGATATATTTGATATCCTTGGTCAGATTAAATCTGAGTCAGTTGATCATATCTATTCTTCTCACTTTTTTGAGCATATAGACGACACAGAAAGCCTGTTGAATGAGTGTGCGAGAGTATTAAAGCCAAATTCATATATGGACATTATTGTTCCTCATTTTTCAAATCCCTATTTTTATTCAGACCTAACTCATAGGAAGTTTTTCGGACTATATACTTTCTCATATTTTTGTTTAGATGGAATTTTAAAACGTAAAGTTCCTAAATATGAACATTCAATCGATTTTACCCTTGTCTCTGTAAAATTAAACTTTCAGTCAACTAGGCCATTCTATCTTAGACATGTTTTTAAAAAACTTATAGGTCTTGTGTTTTCAACTTCTGTGTTCATGAGTGAATTCTGGGAAGAGAACTTATCAGGTATTTTTCCATGCTATGATATAAAATTTAGGCTGGTAAAAAATTAGTACTGCAATATAATTATTAAGTTCTTATAAACTTCAATTCATTCATTGAACTAAAAATTATTACATCTAATATCATTCCAAAGAAATCATATGAAAATTACATTTGTTATAACAAATAATTTACTCCGTTTTGATGGTCATACTATTCGTCTTAAGGAAATTATAAATAGTTTAGCAAAAAGGGAAAATTCAATTTCACTAATAATGAATAATGGTGATAGTTCAATAATTGATCCAAGTGTAACTATATATAAAATTAACTATACATTCGGAAAGACTAAAAAACGGATGATTCACTTTTTAGTTGCATATAAGTGTAAATTTCTGATTTCTATTCTATATAGGACTTACTTAAATCAGCTTATCTCTCTGATACTGAAAGATCAATCAGATCTTTATATATTCCCTGAATCTCTTGATAATTCAATTGGGTATTATGTTAGTACTTTTTTACCTTCTTGCAATATATGCATAGATAATTTTGGAATTATAAGTGATGAATTTAAAAATAGAGGTGGGTACAATCTGTTTCAAAAGCTAATATTCTATATTAAGCATAAAGTAGCTATAAAGTATGAGCAAACAATATTTGAGTATCCAAAAAATATCATTTTTACTAGTAATTCCATGCGGTTATATTTTCAAAATAAATACACATCAATAAAATATAAAAAAAGCTTCATAGTCCCAGATAGTTATCTGCCAGACCTAATCAATATGAAAAAAAAATCTACTGAATTTTCAAAAATAACTAATAGTCTAAATGATAGTTTTATATTCCTATTTGCAGGTGAGTTTAAGCAAATATCCGGCGTCGATGATTTATTATCAGCCTTCTTTCGTGTATGTACAAAGATTGAAAATGCCAAGTTATTACTAATAGGTGATGGTGTTCTAGATACAACGATTAGTAATCATATTAAAACCTCAAAGCATTGTTCCAGTGTTATTAAGATAAATAGAGTATCATTCGACGACCTACAAGTTTTTATGAAACTAAGTCACGTTTTAGTTTCACCAGAAAAGAAGAATTTATTGTCTGATTTAGTTCTACATATAAAATATTACAATTATTTGACTTTCAATAAGCCTATTATATGTTCACGGAGTGATGCAGTTAAAAAATTCAATAAGGATGATAAATATAGTATTAGTTTTGATCCAGGATCAATAAGTGATCTTGCAAATAAAATTCTGTATTCGTATGATAATTTTGAAATACTTCGTCATAAATACTCATCAAGCTCGGATTCATTAAATAATTTATCATATGCACATAATACTATGGCAATTGATTGTTGATATAATATAAAGTCAACAAATTACTTAATTTCTTGTAATATCTATTATTTGATTGTAAAGGCATAGAGACTCTTCGTTGTTTTTGATATTGAGTCAATGATAGGCATCCTGGTAAACTAATATACTGCAAATATTTCCTCAATATAGAATTGAAATAGTTCTTTTGAAAGAAATCGTCTATATTATAACCAGGCTCGCTCTGTATCATTATCTTGGGAATGATACTACTTAATGAAAAAAATTCTAATGATGACAGAGTATAAATACATTTTTTTTAAGCGATCTAATTATTGGTATATTTTTCACTTTTTAAATACTATGTTTTAAGTTTATCATACTTCTTCTTTATATAATCAGATGAATTGAGGTTAATATGCTAATAATCGGTTTTATCATCATTATTTGTCTGGTTTTTTTATACATGTTGAGATGTTCGAATGATTCATTTTTAAAGAGTAATATTAAATATTTCCCCTTTATATTGATTTCTAGTTACATGCTGAGAGCTCTTTGTTCACTAAGTCTACAGGGACAACTAAATCCTGATTTTTCCGCACCTCATATAAATTTGCACTCAGGTTGGGGATTATCTACCGCCTTCGTCCATGCTTTTAATGGTCATCTAGCTTATATTATAGGAGAAAATACAATACCATTTTCACTTTTATATTCCTTATTTGGCTTAATTGGCTCATGCTATTTAGCACGTTCTATATTACTGATTTTCTCAGATATGCGATTAAGTTATACAGGTGTTATCCTTATTTTTTTTCTACCTGGCGTATTAGTATTCACATCGTTATTAGGAAAAGATGCAATTATTTTTATGTGTACCAATGTTTGTTTATATGTTGTTATTAAGGATAATAGGGTTTTTTGGGATTACTCGATATTTTTATTGCTATTTTTTATTGCACTGTTAATTAGACCATACTTTATCGCTATTGCTCTGATATATCTTTGTTTTTATACTCTTTCAACCACGATTGGTTTGCGTACTAAAATTCTTATGATGGTTTTAATATCACTAATATTCATATGTACAAAAAAAATATTATTAGCTAATTATGGTATTTCGTCGAAATGGTCATTAGATTCTCTAGCTAGTATTGCAAGTGTGAACCAGATTAACATGTCATCAGGTACCTCACTATCTGTGCTTCATAGAACCACTTTGGGATATTTAACTAATCTTCCCTATATGATTTTCGGGAATTTATTTTTGCCGTTGTTTTCATCTAATGGAATTAGTTTAATATTGGCCTCTATGGAGAATCTATTTGCCCTCGCACTATTAATAAATTACTTAATAAAGCGATTATTTTATCGTAAGATGGATTTTAATGGTATTATAAATAAAAGAGCTGTTTGTATTATCCTCTCCTATGCTATATCTGGTATTTTAGTTCTTGCTTCTAATAACTCTAATTTGGGCTACGCTATTCGCGTGAAATATCTCTATATACTTCCATTATATGCCTATTTATCTCAGGCCCTATTACAAAGGTCTATCAAGATAAGACATGGTTTGCGAACTTCTAGTGCTACTCTTTAATTCAATCTAATGGGAATAATCAATGGAGAATTTAGCAAAAATTATAGATATGTTTTGTATTAGATCCTCAAGGCTAAGTTTATATTTTATTGTATTCATTGTTTTCATTTTATCGCTATTCGATATGCTAGGATTGACTATATTTTACCCAATAACGCAAGCGATAATTTCCCCAGATACCATCTCGGAGTCTAAAGTTTATCATTTGTTGTCAATCCTTTTTAATTTTGATGGGTTTGGTTCTTTTATAAATATTCTTCTTATAATTGCTTCTGCATTCTTTCTAACAAAGTTTATTTTATCTTTTTTAGTGAATCATCATAAATTTAATAAGATATATGATGGTCAAATAACCGCAGCTAATATTGTATTTGCTAAATATCTAAATGTTAACCTTCAATTCTTCAAAAATAATTCAAACCATTCCCTAATTAAGATTATTAATACAGACCTTATGCTGGCATACAACCAAGTTGTATTTAACTTCATTTCACTTTGCTCGGACTTAATATTGTTAACAGTTTTTATTTTTTTGGTCGCATTAATTAATATAAATCTCTTCCTGATATTGATATTTTCAATTTTACTATTTTCCGTATTATTTTTAATAAAATCAATTAGATCTCAAGCGAAAAAAAATAAACAGCCAACATATTCGGAAATACAGACAAAAATGGCCGAATTAGTTACTGAATCGATATCGAATTATATGATTACTAAAATTAAATCTCTGGAACCATCTTATATAAAAGCATTCCAGTTGGATTCTGAAATATATAAACAATCATATATTAGCTTCAGATCTAAACATGAAAGTCCAAAATATATTTTAGAATTCATTTTTGGAATTGCTTTAACACTAACACTTTTTATCTTGATGATATCATCTAAAAATGTAATCTCAATTATACCTGTTTTCTCACTAGTTATATTGTCATTATTTCGAGTTTTGCCCTGTGTTAGTAAGATTGCTTCATCTTTCTATTCAATAAAGTTTTATATGCCCAGCGTAATAGCTTCCCATAAATACCTTTTTTCATCTCTCTCTTTTGAAGCTGTAAATTCTAATCTAGAACCTGTCACTGATATAAATTCAGTCAATGTGAATAACGTTTCTTTCACTTACGGAGAAAGAGTGATATTGAATAACATCACTTTAAAGGCTCAATCAGGTGATCATGTTTTTATTATTGGTGAAACAGGGTCAGGTAAAAGTACACTTGTAAATATTATTTTAGGCTTGTTGACACCGGCTTCAGGTTTTATCGAATTAAATGGAAATCCTATTGAGCGATTATATCAGTCTTGTAGTCATTTGATAGCTTATGTTCCACAGGTTCTATATTTCTCAAATGTAACTGTTGCTAAAGCTATATCACATAGAGAAACTAGTGATTTGAATTATGAGTTCATGAAATTTTGTATGGAAATGGCATGCATTCCGATTTCAAGTGCGTGCTTCCCTGATGGATTTATGACTATCATTGGTGAAGACGGGTCTCTTTTATCTGGTGGCGAAAAACAACGACTCGCTATAGCTAGAGCTTTATACTCAAAACCCCAATTATTAATATTGGATGAGGCAACATCCGCTGTAGACATTCATACACAAAGTAAGATAATAGAGAATCTTTCTTCGTTGAATAGCTCACAGATTATAATTTCTATTACACACAAGATAACTACTATCGATAATAATTGTAAAGTTTACAAAATGGATAATAATTCTATTATTGAAATACTGTCAGATAAAAGAAGAGAAAATAACATTTTATTTTAAATGGTACTGAGATTAATTTATGTGAATCCCATTTTCTTGAACAATTAACAGAAAGAATAACATGAAAAAAAAATCTTAATCTGATTGCTTTTAACACTTAATCAAAGTGTCGATCTATTCGAGATATTATATCTAATAGAAAAATAGATTTTGATTAAGTGTTAATAAGTCTCATGATACAAATTTTTATTTTTTGTGTTCATGGTTTAAATTAAAAAATAAATTCCTGAGTTTATTACTAATTAAATTTCACTAATATTAATGTAAATAAATTTTAAGATAATTATAAATTATTAACATTGAATATGATATTGTTAAATTGGTTGTGGTTGGTTATAAGGTTATTCTATTTTACGATATAATTCTTCTTATGAAAATAATCTGTAATAAAATAAATTAGTTGAAGTTTCCCAGCACGGTTATATCGGTGATTGTTATTTTATAATTTATTGTTATAAATAATAACTTGATATCAGATAATATTAATTATATACAAAAAGGTTTTATTCAATAATCATACTGTAAGTATATGTTCTACTGACTGGAATATGACTAGCGTATAGCAAATTTTAGATGATTAAGTACTTTGAAATATCCTATTAATTATCTGGTCTTATAACATCCTTTTGAATTTCAGAGGCTTGCTCTTTGTAATCATTTTAAAAAGTATTATTACATATCTAGTTCATAATCCCTATAGTTAAAAATAAAGGAGTATTTTAATGTTTAGTAAGCATCAATTCGAAAATGACATTTTATCTAATAAATCTTTTCCTGTTCTTATGGAGTTATTCGATGCCATTCTGACGATAAACATGGAAATTGGGGTTTGCAATGGAATAGATTTTACAATATTCAATTAGACTCATATAATGGATCATCCGAATCAGAAGATAGACTGTTTATGCAGTCTGGTCTTAAACCTGAAGAGCTGCAAGGTATGACGGTTCTTGAGATCGGCGCTGGTAATGGACGATTTACTGAAATATTTTTAAAATATGGTGCTAATGTTGTTGCTATCGATTATTCTACTGCAATTGATGCAAACTATAGGAATCATTCAAAGTATATTGAAAATGGTAGGTTGATATTACTTCAAGGTGATTTATTTAATTTGCCAATTAAGTCTAAATCATTTGATTTGGTTTTTTGTTATGGTGTTCTTCAGCATACAGGCGATAATCAAAAAGCATTGAATGAAATCTCAAGGTTCCCGAAAGAAGATAAGCGACTATACGTTGATATTTATTCTAATAGTATAAAACATTACAACCCTATATTGTATCTTACTCGTTTTATTTTAGGCCGTAAAAAGAATAACTATCATGAAGTTATGTCACTAGTAGAAAAATTTGTTAGTCGTGTATTTCCCGTACAACTTAAAATTTTAAAGTTTTTACATGGTAAGGGTGGTATCTATAAATATATAAAATACTTTGTGAATAGATCTCCTAACAGCGTCTATGGTATAAATTTATACTTAGATGGTAAAATCAAGAAAGATCTTGATCTGGCTTATCAGTGGAGTTTGATGGATACTTTAGACGGTTGGGCCTCTAAACATGATCATCCTGTATCAATGAGAAAATGGAAAAAACTTCTATCAAATACCAAGGCATCTAATATGTCTGTAATGCAAATTTCAGGATCTGGACAAGGACATACTGCAGTTCTACAAAAGAATGAAGTACAATAATTTTCGTAAAAATAATGATCTATGTGCTATGTACAGTTAGTAATCAATATAGCTAATAATTTAATAAGATAGTTTCATTAAATAAATAATAGAGTTAAAGTGTATAGTCTATAAGAAACTTTGCATAAGGAAATTATTTTAGTTTATGATAACTTAATATAATCATTATCAAAATATAATATTATACTTCTAGGGGTTATCCGTATCAATTAGAATGATAATAATATTATACTTTATGCTGTGGTCATCTATTAGTATTTATTCAATATTATATTTTCATTAAGACTATTTATCTCTATACGATAGGAGTATTAGCCTTATTAATCACTGTATTTATTTATCTAAATTTAGATAAAATTCGATTATTTATTTGCTATACTTATAATGACATTCAAAGATTCAAAAAATATGGAGTTTACATGCGAAAAGGATTTTTTTATCCGAAAATAAAGCAACTATTTAAAGGTGAATTTAAAAGGAAAAAATATGTTTTTTTTCCTATTGAGATATTAGATAGAGAAATTGTATATAGGCTTTATTCTGCCGTAGAGCTAGCTAATTCTATGGATGATGTTGTTATAGTCATAGCGCCTTTACATATGACTAATAAACTTGTCAAGTTATTCCATGATTCATTGTATGTCGGTAAGCATATTTTTCAAACAGAATATCCATATGATAAATCACTTTATCATAGAATAAAGTCTAGGAACTTTAGATATATATATCATGATGAGGAGGGGGCTGTTTATCCAAAGATTAATGACGACCATTTTAATGATACATTGTTTAGGCGACTTAACCCTGACTCTCTCCAAGAGAATGATCTTATGTTTCTCTGGGGTGAACACCAAAAAGAGACTTATCTCAAGAAGAAGCCTGGGCTACAATCCATAATACATGTTACTGGTCATCCAAGATTCGATATTAATAAAAAATATTCGGATTTATATTTATCATATGATATTTCCACAGAAGTTATAAAAGATTCAAATAAGAGTTATATTTTAGTATGCTCATCAAAGCCTTTACCATTTTCATATGATCATTTAATAAATTACTTTAATGTTTCTAAGTATTCATCTCTCTCGGATGAGTCCAAAATACAAAAAAATAAAATAATTTCCGATAACTGCTTAGCTGAAATTGATCTTATAAACTGCACAATAGAGCTCGCTAAGAGATATACAAGCGAAACAATTGTTTTTCGATTACATCCTGTATGTAACGATCAAATAATCAAGATTTATAAACTAATATTTAAATCAGTAAAAAATATTGTAATTAATTATTCTACTCCTTCTGATGTGGTAATTTGTAATTCAAAAATACTTTTGCACTCAGGTTGCACAACATCTATTCAAGCATATCTAATGAATATTCCTATCATTAATATTCACAGTGATAATATTTCTTACACAGTAGCATCTAATCTTGGTTTTAGGGCAAATAATAAAAATGATATTTTTACTTTAGTTGATGATGTAATTAATAATAGGGAAAGCGGTGCGTGTCAGAATCCAGCAGATGATGATATTCAGATGCTTTTAAGTTTATCTGAAGCTAGTAATCCAGACATATATAACCAGGCAATATGTAAGTCATTATCTGAGATTCGATTGAGTATTATTTACTTAAGACACTTAATTGAACGTTTTATTATGTTCACTAGGATACGGTTCATGGGTTTACAAATCTCATCGTCATTGTTCTTAAGGAAAATAGTTAGTAATAATGTAGATATTGACCTTTTTGCATCTAAGCATCTGAATATCTTTACAGATTGGTCATGTTATGTATTTAACTATTTTAATTCAAAAAGAAATAAATCATGTAAGATGACAAAAATTAATCGATATTGCATTATTATTAAGAAAAAATAATTCAATCTACATTGATTTATATATGTGTGGTATTCCATACTTACTTGTTTTGTATTTTTGTTTTTTTTTGTAAAAATCAAAATTTGATTAATTATTCTATGGTCAAATGATATAACTTATCATAAACAATAATAACATATTTATGTTGACAGAGATCTTTAATGTCATACTTTAGTCATGAGCGATTTAAAAAATTTGATTTCTAAATTATTTAGCCATGAGGTTTCTATCGACTTCATCTTTCAAAGAAATTCAACTAAAAGTTACTGTGAAATATTTTATAAGCTTACCTAAGATTATGATCTCGTGATATAAATCATATTTGATATGAAGTTTCTGCTACGTATTTTTAATTCAGAGTATCTTGTTCTAGCTTTATTTAGATACATGGATCACGAGTCATTGCTGTATAAATAGATTATAGTTGTTATTTATAATCTACTTAATTGTATGATATGTGGTCTTCTAATACTATTTTATTGAACCTTTATGACATTGGGTTATGATAATATTTGCTAATATCTATGAATAAATAATGGTATTTTATACGACCAATATCATTTCATGAAAATACTCAGCTCTCCAGATTATTCCTTTTTATGTTATATTCAGTTACAAATTTTTTAGTATGTCTTACTTTTTTGTTATAATATAACTTAGTTTATCTTTATTCGATATTTGCTGGATAATGTGATTTAACTTTAACTTTAACTTTAACTTTAACTTTAACTTTATGGTTTTCTCGAATAGTTTAGCTTTTTTTTTGATATATCAATATTCAATAGTTTAAGTGATAAATTTAATGACTCCTAACAATAAAGCGATTATATACAGTTATGTAATGACCCAGCGGAACCTGCTCAACTCAAGCTGCTAATTTAAACGATTCTGAGGGCGATTTCATCCCTAATGATTGATGCGGTCGCGCTTCATTATAAAATCGTATCCATTCAGCAATAACTGTCTCTGCGTTTCTTATATTTTCGAAGCGCTGATGGTAAACACATTGCTCCTTGATGGTTCGAATAAGCCTTTCTACCATGCCGTTATGCTGCGGCGTATAGGGCGTTATAAACTCCTGACTTAGTCCATAGCTTTTGACCAATCCGGTATAGGTTTTACTGCAGAATACTAGCCTGTTATCACTGCGTAACTTAAACGTCTGAGGTACACAACCTAAACACCCAAATCGGTTTATGAGGGCGTCCTCCAATGCTGCCTCAGCAGTTTTAGACTTTGCGCTACGACTTAAGCGCCATCCTAGGATTTCACGTGTACAGCAATCCATAACTAGCGCTAATGTGCACCACCGATCCTGTCCACACCATACTCTAGCTAAATCAGTTGACCAGCGCTGATTGGGTTGAGGTGCTGCCGAAGGAAATGCTTTTACACGAGGTCGAAAACCCCTTGGTTTCTTGCGAACCTGCCAGCCCTTGAGCTGAAATATGCGCTGAACCGTGTTCTTGTTGAGTTTCAGCATCCACGCAACCGTACGATAGCCTGCCTCTGGATACTTATCGATAAACTGTTTAATACGAGTCGCTATTGATTCATTCACTGAAGGTTCCTTTTTAACGGACTGATAATAAAATGTTCTTCTTGGCATGTTAAACCACCGGCAAAGCTGGGAGAGGGAAACAACATTTCCCTCATCAGCTAGGCTTTGATGAATTAATTGGATTAACTCTCTTCCTGGTTTAACAGCTCTTGCAACTTTTTTAGCGCTTTGTTCTCCAGCATTGCTTCACCATACGCCGCTGTTAGCTCAGTGATTTTGTGTTCATATTGTTCGCGAATGTCTTTTGGCTTTGATCTTAAGGCATTTTCCATACCTTTCTCCGCATCATTAACCCAGCACTTCAATTCTGATGGGGTTAAATCATACTGCCTCGAGGCCTCTGAAATGGTTGTCTGATCTTTAAGTATTTGAATTACCAATGATGATTTACGCTTGGAAGTCCAGCGTTTAACGTCTTCACTCATATTTATCTCCTATTACGGATTGGATTATAACATGAGCAGGTTTTTACTGGGTCACTTTAGTTAATTCATGAGTTTGCCAATGAACACCCCGATTTAAAAATTATTGTCAGGCCTAACCCGAATGAAGATTGTCAATTTTATAAGCTAGCAACAAGCGGGTTAAGTACTGTAACTGTTACAAATGACTTTTCTGTCACGCATTGGATTAAAAATGCTTTGGCTGTTATTCATGGACAGTGTACTACTTCTATAGAAGCTTAACTCTATAACAAAAAAGTTATTCAATTTTCTAATAAAGGTGCTACAAAGAAAGGTAACACATTAACGGAAAAAATTGGGGTTAGTAGTGTCTCTATCGAAGAAGTATTAAATGCTCTCGATAACATTATAAAAGGTGGTGATTATAAAGCTGACCAATTTTCACAAGAAGATATAGATATTATTGAAAATCTAAAAAATACCCATCTAGATGAAATTGTTGATGATATTTCCTATATTTCAATAAAACGAAACTCAAATAATAGTCTGAAGAAAGTTTCATTTTTGACTTTGTATATGATGTTTTTTATTAAAAAGTTTATTTTGTTCATAAAGCTCCTTATTCGATTTCTGTTTTTAAGGATAAACATAAGCGAAAACAGGCGAGAGATATTATTTTTTCCGGTTTTAAAAAGAAAAATGTATTAGATGATATGTAGGCTATTTCTAAAATAATGGACTGTAGGTTTAGGACTAAACTTGTGGGCAGTGAACTAATCAATATTGAAAAGATTGATTAATCTATTCCATTATAAATTGAATTTGTTATTGTATGACTCAGGTCTAACTAGGCTTGTAGGAGACCGAATTCAAAAAAATCACACATATTTACATCAGGAATATATTAAAAAAGGATACTGTGTCTTACCTGGATATATAGATATCTGACTTATAAAAAACATTGAAAATGATATCAATAGAATTGATAGTTGTGATAGATATTATGATAACAATGGACTGTTACGCAGAATCGAAAGAATTTTCGATAAAACCAATAATCTATTGCAGCTCAACAATTTGTTTACACAGCTATTAAGTAAAATCTTTAATTGTGAGTTTTCAATATTTAAAGATAAATACAATTGAAAGCCGCCTGGCGGTGAAGGGTTTTATGTTTATTATGATGGAATTTTTATGTGGAATGATCAAAATAAGGATAAACAAAAAGGCTGGTATAAGTATACATATGAGTTTTATAATATCCTTCTTTCACTAAATGGTTCTAATTTATCAATGGAACGTTAGAGCTAACTAGTTATCATAAGAATGACTTTGATTATCTTTTGGGTAATACAATGAATAATGGAACTTCTCAACTACTCAAATCAGTTGAAGAAAGCCTAAACTTTGAAAGTTTAATTCTTGCTCCTGGTGATATTGTAATATTTAGTCATAGGACGCCACACAGGAGCAAAAAAATTCTTCATAAAATGACAGGCGCATATTACAGTTAAGAGTGATTCTCGATCATTATGTATGTCTAATGAAAGATTTTGGGATGGAATCAAATAACATGGCTGAAATAAAGGAAATATATTATGAAGCCTAGAATTGTAATGCTATGCAACCCTGGAAAATCATCAAATATTATTTATAATTTTCTTAAGGACGTCTATCATATCGAAAAGATCATTATAGAAAAGCCTCAGCCAAAAAAATATCTATTAAAAAGAAGAATTAAAAAACTCGGAATCATCACTGTTGTTGGTCAAATAATATTTAGTATCTTGAGTGTTATTCTTAAAAAAAAATCTATGATGAGAATCAATGAGATTCTAAGCAATGATTCACTTAGTATTATACCACCCAATGAATCTCTTATATTTCATGTTGAAGTGATTAACTCTCCCGAAACAATAACAATCCTAAAAAAAATCAATCCTGATCTTGTTATTATTTCAGGTACTAGTATTATTAAACCTAGTGTCATTAACTCAATAATATCTCCATTTGTAAATGTACATTGTGGTATTACTCCGGCTTATAGGGGTGTGCATGGGGCTTATTGGGCATTGAGTAGAAATGATTCAGATAATGTGGGCGTGACAATCCATCTCGTGAACAGTGGAATTGATACCGGTCCAATATTGGCTCAAAAAAATATCTCTGTAACTCCAAGGGATAACTTCACAACTTATCCTCTGCTCCAACTTGCTTCAGCTTTGCCTCTTCTTTTAGATACAATAGAAAAATTACTTACTGATTCGATAACAATTATTGAAAGAAGAGATCTATCCTCATCGCTATGGTATCATCCAACAATATGGGGTTATTTATTTAGAAGAATAATTTACGGGGTCAAGTAGTTAATCGATGTCTGATAACAAAAAAGTAATTGCAATCACAGCAAATAGTTATAATTATCTAGTTAAATTTAGATCTGAACTTGCCTACTATTTGAAGAAGCAAGGCTATGACGTTATTTTCATTTCTCCCATGGACGCCTGTGCTCAATCTATTAAAAACGATATTGAGCATTTTACGCTGTCTTTTAATAAAGCAGGTTATAATTTTATTTCCCTGGTTGTTTCAACTTTTCAATTTATAAGAATTATTAGGAATCGAAGAGTAAATATAATAATCAATAATACAATTAAGCCTCTAGTAGCTTTTTCATTAATTAAGTATATTCCTTTTATCAAAATTGATGTTTATTCCATTGTAACTGGTCTTGGTTATATATTTACTCATGATACTATTAAGACTCGCTTCTTGAGAAGTCTAATTAGGCCTTTATATAAGCTCTCTACCTCTGCGAATCTAGTTTTATTCCTTCATAATAAAGATGACGAGGAGTTATTAAAAAGTAAACATTTCATTATAAAAAAGCAAATGACTTGTATTACTTATGGATCTGGAGTTGATCTTAATAAATTCTATCCAAGCCAGGTTGCTAATTATAATGTTTTTGTATTTATAGGAAGATTATTAAGAGATAAGGGTATCTGTGAGTATTTATCAGCAGCTAGAATTATTAAGAAAGATTATGAGAATGCAAGATTTCTTGTTGTTGGTGATTATGATAGTAATCCAAGTGGTATATCCAGATCGTACGTTCAGTCATATATAGACTCTAATGATATTGAGTATTTTGGTTATCTTGAGGACGTTAGAGATGTTTTGGCTTATTCAATGTGTATCGTTTTGCCCTCTTATAGAGAGGGTTGTCCTCGTGCTGTTATTGAGGCTATGGCGATCGGAAGGGCTGTAATCACTACTAATGTTTCAGGGTGTCGTGAAACAACTATTCACGGATATAATGGGTATCTGGTTTCAAGAGAATCAGTCGATGATCTTGTTGTATCTATCAAATATATGATTATGAATCCTGATCTGGTTGATTCATTCTGTATTAATAGTAGAAAATATGCCGAAAAAAAGTTTGATATAGACAATGTTAACCAGCTAATTTATAAAAATATTAAATAATTAAAAAATCTTATTATGAAAGTTCTTGTTACTGGTATTAATGGTTTTGTTGGTAAAAACCTAGAGTCCTATTTGCAAAATAGCTCATTATTACTTGGTGGGTTGTTGCGAACAAATAGGCAGGTTTCTTATTGCGATACTCAACTGCATTTTTTCGATACTTTTGATAACGCTGATGTTGAAAATATAACTTGTGGTTATGATTGCATAATCCACTTAGCTGCTTTGGTGCATCAGCCAGATCAAAAAGATATAGAACAATACATGCGCCTAAATTGTGATTTTACAGTAAAATTAGCAAGGGCAGCGATAGCTAATGGTGTTGGTAAGTTTATTTTTCTTTCAACGTCTCATGTTTATGAGGGTATAGATTCAGTCTATCATGAGCAGCTTGAATTGAAACCTACTTCTCCTTATGCTCAGTCAAAACATCAGGCAAGTTTATCTTTATTAAGATTGTTCTCAGGTATAAATTCAAAATTGTATATCATAAGGCCTCCTCTAATTTATGGGCAAGGTGTAAAAGGTAATATGAAAAGTTTATCTAAATTAATAAACAAGACCCAGCTTACTCCTTTTTTATTGGCTCGCGCAAAGAGAAGCTATATCTGTATTGATAATCTCTGCAGTTTTATTCTTCATCTTATTGATGCGGATGTTCAGCCCGGTATATATAATGTATCTGACAATGATGACTTATCTACTAGCGAACTTTCTTCTCTAATCGCTGCTGCCAATGACAAGCAATTATTTCAATTGCCTATTCCTAAAAATATTATGAAATTATTTTTCTCTATTGTAAGAAAGCAAGACCAATGGGAAAAAATATATAGCGAGTTTCGGTTAAATATTAATAAAGCTATCTCTACAGGATGGAAACCAAAACCTATTGATTATAGAGATTTTGTATTATGACAGTTCTTGGTTATAGCTATTTATTTATACTGATTTTAACACTATCTTTGTCTTTATTGTTATCTCCATTAGTTATTAAAATAGCTAAAAAAACTAATTTAAATGATTTAGTGAATGATAGGTCGGCACATACTGTTCCTACACCTCGTGGTGGAGGACTGATTTTTATCTTTTCTGCAGGGCTGGTTTTTCTGGCAAATCAAATCTTTCATTTTTTTATTATCCCATATAGTTTATCTGTAATTCTTGTTTTAGGGTTTGGTTCAGCTTTGTTGGGGTTTTTAGATGATAAGTACTCACTACCATCTTGGTTACGTTTTATTACTCAGTTATTTCTAGTTGCCTACCCTGCAATGCACTTGCCACTTATTTTCTCGAATATTTCACCATATTTACAATATGCTTTGTATATAATTTCATGGGTTTGGTTTATTAATCTATTTAATTTCATGGATGGAACTGATGGCTATGCAGCGCAGGAGGCGATGTTTATTCTTTTATTTATAATGATAACCTCATCTGTATTATTGCCAGTATCTATGGTTTTATTTCTATCTGTTCTTGCTTTTCTTAAAGTTAACTATCCTGCAGCTAAAATATTTATGGGAGATGCTGGTAGCTACTTCCTTGGTTATTTGTTATTTGGTCTCATGCTTTTTTGCACAACGGTAAGCTTTAATTATTTTGTTCCATGCCTAATGATTTCTCTGCTCTTCACGTTAGATGCTACATATACTTTAATATCAAGAGTTATTAAGAGAGAGTCATTTTTTAATGCCCACCGATCACACTGGTATCAGAGGCTATATAATATGGGATATTCTCATAAGTTTATTTTTTGGTTGGGTGTTTTTATAAATACCATATTACTTATACTATCTATTGTGTGCTTTTATCATGGTCTGAGTTTTTATTTGTTGTTTTTGTCTTTGTTTATTATTTTCTTAGCAGGTTTATTTATTAAGAAAAAAGAAATACCAATATAGTATTCTTGATTTTTATTTTTTCAAAAAGGAATTTGAAATGAAAACATTAATAATATTACTAGCTGATATGATATCTGTCATGCTTGCTTTTTCTTTAGCGTGGCTTTTTCATATCAATTTTAATATATACAATGTGGTTCCTTCGGCACATGCTTTACTTATAGGATCTGTTTCATTATTTTCTTATGCTATCGTATTTTTTGCTTTTTCTATTCCAAAAGTTATTTGGAGATATGTATCATTAAGGGAGTTGTTTCGTTTATCGCTATCTGTTTTTGCAGGGCTTATTATTTCAGTCGTACTTAATGCTTTGATTGTACAGTTAGATGTTACATCAGTGTTAGTTTTAATTTTACAGGCAATGTTCTACCTTTCTACGATGTTATTATCTCGCTGTATTTATCGGTTTTCTTTAATTGGAAAAATTGAAAATAAGAATATTCAATCAGTGTTGATCATTGGTGCGGGCAGGGCTTCTGAGAACTTAGTTAGAGATATGCTGTCTCATACAGCAAAATGTTCATATCGTCCTGTTGCCTTATTAGATGATGACGTGAAGCTACATGGTCGTATTATACATGGAGTTAAAGTTGTTGGTTCTTGTTCACAGTTGGATCAATGGATTAAGCATTATTCTGTTGGTATGGTTATTATTGCTATGCCATCTTTGTCCGATAGGTTTTTTATTAATTCTATTTACAGTACATGCTCAGAATTTAATTGTTCAGTTAGAGTTCTACCTGGTCTAATGGATATAGCTGATGGCAAAGTAACTGTAGATGCGCTGCGCCAAGTTGACATAGAGGATCTATTGGGGCGTGATCCAATTGAAATTATAAATGATCAATTATCTGATAGATTGGCTAATAAAACAGTTTGGGTTACAGGTGGTGGTGGCTCTATAGGGTCAGAGTTATCTCGTCAAATAGCTGCAAATAATCCTACAAAATTAGTTATTATTGAAAACAATGAATATAATCTCTACCGGATAACCGAAGAGTTAAAGCAGTTATCTCCATTAATTATAGTGATTGCTTTGCTGGTTGATGTGTCTCACTACGATGATTTAGAGGATGTATTTAAACATCATGCTCCAGATATTATATTCCATGCGTCCGCATTTAAGCATGTTCCTTTGCTAGAAGATCAAGTGTCATCAGCAGTTCGAAATAATATCTTAGCTACTCAGTCTCTATGTGATTTGGCTAATAAGTATCATGTTGCTAATTTGGTCCTAGTCTCAACAGATAAAGCAGTTAACCCAACTAATTTAATGGGTATGTCTAAAAGGATGGCTGAGATTTATACGCAAAACATTAATCGTCAGTCTAATACTTTATTTTCAACTGTTCGTTTTGGTAATGTATTAGGATCTACTGGTAGTGTACTGCCTTTGTTTAGACGTCAGTTAAAATCTGGTGGGCCACTGACCATTACTGATCCTAAAATGACTCGTTATTTTATGATGATTCCTGAAGCTGCAAGTCTAATTTTGCAGTCTTTTTTATTAGGAGAGGGTGGTGATATATTTGTTTTAGATATGGGTGATCCGGTTAATATACAAGATTTAGCAGAAAAATTAATCACTCTCTCTGGTAAAAAACCTCATGTTGACGTGGAGATTAAGTGCGTTGGTATTCGTCCTGGTGAAAAACTATATGAGGAACTTTTTTATAAGTCTGAATCTCTGCAGCCAACCTTGCATCAAAAAATATTTAAAGCACAAGTTAGAGAATATGACTGGGCAGATATTAAAGGAGTATTTTCATCATTACGACATGCTTATGAGTCCCATGATTGTGATCTTCAAATTAAAAACTTAGTATCGCTTGTTCCTGAGTATAGTGGTCAATATCAACTACATGATTCTGCGATAGCAGATCGTATCGTCTACTAAATAACACTTACATCTTTCTATTTTTATATGTTCTTATATTTAAAACCTAAAACCTAAAACCTAAAACCTAAAACCTAAAACCTAAAACCTAAAACCTAAAACCTCAAACCTCAAACCTCAAACCTCAAACCTCAAACCTCAATCCTCAATCCTCAAACCTCAAAATCTAAAAAAATTACATTGGCCATTACTATTGCCTCTACTCCTGCAGTCGGGACTACTAGCTGCAAATACAGATAATATTGATGGGATCTTAAAATAAGGGGCGCTTAACGGTAACACATATGCACTCGCGTTCTCATCCTGATTTAATGCAGCTCTTATAATATCAGGATCCTTTCGTAATTTCTCAGATGCATACCTCAGTGCCATCCCATTTTGCGTTACTGCGGCCAATACAACCTCTTTATCACCTCGTAATTCCTTTGATGCATACTGCAGTGCAAGCCCATTTTGCTTTACTGCGGCCAATACAGCCTCTTCATTATTTTTTAGATTATCATTAGCATACCCTAGTGCCATCCCATAATTCCACACTGCGGCCAATACCACATCGTTATCATCTCGCAATTCCTCTGGTACATGCTTCAGTGCAAAGGGATGTAGAGTCACTGCCTCCAAGATAAAAGTTTTGTTATTTCGTAATGTCTCTGATGCATGCTGCAGTGCAAGCCCATTTTGACTAACCGCGGCCAATACAACCTTGTCATTATTTTTTAGATTGTCTGCTGCGTACTTCAGTGCTAGCCACTGAGGCCCTAAACCCATGGTCTTAAGTTTTTCTTTTTCGTTCATCACCGCTACCATGACAACATCTATGTCGCCTCGTAACCTTTCTGATGCATACTGCAGTGCCTCTCCATTTTGCGTAACTGCGGCCAATACCACATCTTTATCATCTCGTAATTCCTCTGATGCATACTGCAGTGCAAGCCCATTTTGCTTAACTGCGGCCAATACCACATCTTTATCATTTCGTAATTCCTCTGATGCATACTGCAGTGCTAGCGTCTTAGAGCTTGAATTACTAGTCTTATTTGCCTCCTTCTCTTGAGTAACCAACGCTAGTACAGCATATCTATTTTTTTTTAGGTCTTGTGGCATTGTCTTACCGTTCTCATATTGACGTGACAGTAGGCTGCCCAGTTCCTTGCTTGCTTCGGCGTTCCCTAATTCTACAGCAGCTAGAAGTACGTTTATGGCTAGCTGTTCATTTTGGTGAATGTCTTCTTTCGTGCCTCTAGCTAAAGCTATCCCAATATAAGTCAGTGCTAAGTGGTGTTTTTTCTGTGTAGTCTGGCTGAGCCATGATTGGATCATTTGGTTATCTAATGTGGGGGGGGTTCTATTGTTTCGAAGAGAGTCAGTCCAGACTGAATGGAGGCAAAATTATCAGTATCCTTCGTACCCTTCTGGGTTGTCTTGCTTACCAGTGTTAGATTACGTGCATCATGGGGCCCCTCTGCGGCATAAGCAATAATAGTATCTAATGGCCCTGATGGAATGTTTTCTAATGTCATGTTTTTCCGTTCAATTTTGGTATTTAATTTTAAAAAATGCTAATACGATAGTAGGTAATTAAGCTGGAATTATACGCCTCAGTCCTTAACTAAATATTAAATTACAGCAAGATTGCAGAGCTTTGGTCTTAGCTTTAGTAGCTTATCTATTGAGGTCTTCTCGGAAGTATACTAATAACATCAAAATCTGAATTTTAGGTCATAAAATCAACAAGTTAAGATGGTTGGCAGTTGAGGTATCTATGTTCCAACATAAGGCTCTTTCTCCATCTTGGCACCCTGCAATAGGGCATACCTTTCTTGTAAGAACAAAATATTTAATCTTGAGTTTGATTTTAGTGTTAATTTACATGTGCCTCTTCGGTAGGAATGGGTAAAACTCAATTACTGTTACCAGCAATGTAAAGCTGAGCCACCTTATTATTTGAAATCACCTAACCCTTCGAGACGGCAAAAGCCTCCTCAGGGCGAACGGTGGTGTGTCAGGGCTACCCGTCACAGACGACAACTACGTTGCCTCCTCAGGGAGAACAGGGTAGTGCAACCGAGACGACAAAAGATGTCGCCTCAGGTTGGTTTGCCACTACGCTTTGGCTTTCTGTTTAGGTGTCATTGTATATACCGTGGAGCTTCTCTCGCCTTTGTAATCGCTATTGCTGGTGCACTCAGCTTTGATCTTATTGACCTTGAAATTAGCATAAAAAATACACTCGCCATTGCTGTACTTATTGTGCCAGCGTTCTCCACCTTGAGGGAGAACTACCCCGGTCAAGTGATCAGGAGTAAAATCTCTAGTGTTGGTATATTTTCCTGAGCCATTATGCAATATTGGGATGCCGTTTATTGTCTGCATGTGCCAGTGATCTAATTGTACAATACCTGTATTCGACAGTATGCTATATTTTTTAGTGCCTTTAATTTCTACTGTAGTCGATTGCTTCTTGCTAGCGTATTTGGAGAGAGTTTTGTAGGCTTCAGTTGTATCTGTAACTCCTTCAAATTCCCAATTTGGGTTCTGGCTAATAACCTTAATAGTCCCGGCGCGATCTAGTTGTGTCCATGCACTATTATCCTGAGCTTGAATATCCTGCTGAGCTTGAACGCTCATCATGCTAGCACCAATAATTGCTGAGATTAAAGCTGCACTCTTTATTTTATTCATGAATAACTCCATTTATTAATAGATAAAATGAAAATATAACATAAAAAACATACTAAGCTAGCATGCCTAGCTCCAGATT
>Ga0114933_10000207_pt1 | contig 71204 bp, 61 predicted proteins | sample 4SBtaG_FD_89691 | JGI IMG/M metagenome (GOLD analysis project Ga0114933, IMG submission 89691) | Deep subsurface microbial communities from Kolumbo volcano to uncover new lineages of life (NeLLi) - 4SBTROV12_W25 metaG | ecosystem: Environmental > Aquatic > Marine > Volcanic | place: Kolumbo...
CCCTCGCGACCTACCTCGCCCAGCGAGCGCGGAGAATCGGGGTCATAGCCCATCAAGGTGGGCATATCGAAAGCGGTAGAAAGCCCCTGCTGTCCCTGTGCCAACAGGTAATGAAAACGTCGGTTGGTATCGCGGGCTGAACCGAACCCGGCAAACTGGCGCATGGTCCAGGTGCGTCCACGGTACATGTCGCGGTGTATGCCGCGCGTAAACGGATATTCGCCCGGACCTTCGCCCGACGCATCAGTGTCGGCAGCATTGTACCCGGCGTTGACCCCTATACCCGAGAGCAGGCTCGCGCCTGCCTCGCCGGAAGACGGACTCGTTAACTCACTGTCGTTTCTATTCCCCACCGCTGAAACAGCGCGCACTATAGCCACGAACCGCTCGTGTGGCCAGCGAGAAAAGGCCCTCGCCCAGGCGCCGGTGGAGTTTAGTAGTCGGGACGGTAATCAAAACGGTGGCTGGTCTGCAACTGCCGTATGGTGCTGCTCTCGCTTCTCATGACCACCGAATGGCTGATCGCCCCACCCTTGTGAAACTGGACGCCCTTGAGGTACTCACCGTCGGTCACGCCGCTGGCAGCAAACATGACAGTTCCCCCCGCCATGTCTTCAAGGTCGAGCAGGCGGCCGGGATCCTTGACCCCGGCCTGTCTCAATTGCTCGGCTTCACCCGGTCCACGCACACGAAAGCGGCACTGCATCACGCCGCCCATGCAGCGAATCGCAGCAGCCGAGAGAACTCCCTGAGCCGCGCCGCCCTCTCCCATGAGAATGTCGACTCCCGATTCGCCAAGCGGTCCCGCCGCAGCCATGGCGGCTGCCACGTCGCCGTGTGGTATGAGCTTGACCCTCGCCCCGGCCGCTCTCACTTCCTCGATGAGGTCGTCGTGACGTGGTCTATCTAGAATTACGACCGTGAGGTCTTCTACGTACACCCCCCTGCGCTCGGCAAGACGACCCAGGTTAACAGCGGGCGCCTGTTCCAGGCTGACGACGCCGGCACCGTCGGCAGAGGTGGCTATCTTTTCCATGTAGCTGTTAGGCGGTGTCCGTAGAAAGCCCCCGCGGCTGGCTATCGCGACAACCGACATTGCGTTCGGTCCACCCAGCGCGCAGCTGATTCCGCCCTCGAGAGGGTTGACGGCAACGTCTACTTCTTCGCCCTCATCACCGAGGGTAGAACCCGTGGCCAACACCCCCCCATGGCTGCTGCCCACGACGATTTCGCCTTTCACTCCCAGCGCCGAAAAATTGGTCTCGATGGCCGTGGCCGCGAGACGTTCGGGCGCCATCTCGTCGCCACGTCCGTTTTCGCGCGCAGCCGCCAGAGCAGCGGCTTCCGTCAAGCGGACGAGTTCAAGTGCAAGATTACGTTCCATGTGTTCCCCGGAATTATGACTACTGTTATTATAGCCGCCCGACCTCCGTGCCTGAAGAGCCGGGGGCTGGACTACAGGCCCATCGCCGCCAAGGCCTTGTCGACGTCTGCCGAAACCCGCAGGGGAGCCGGACAGACAGCTATAGCGTTATCGGGATCCTTCAGGCCGTGCCCCGTAAGTGTGCAGACTACAGTAGCTTTTTCGTTAATTCGTTCTTCCTGGGCGAGCTTGCGAAGACCCGCCACCGAAGCCGCCGAAGCCGGCTCCGCGAACAGCCCTTCGCTTGAAGCCAGCAGGCTGTAAGCTTCGAGAATCTCGTCGTCGCTGACTGCTTCTATAACGCCGCCCGATTCATCGCGCGCCGCCTCGGCTTTTTTCCAACTAACCGGGTTGCCGATGCGTATGGCCGAAGCCAGCGTGCTGGGATCTGCCACCGGGTGCCCTTCAACTATCGGTGCAGCACCAGCAGCCTGGAAGCCCATCATGCGCGGCAGACCAGCAGAAAAACCGGCCTCGTTGTACTCGCGGTAGCCCATCCAGTAAGCGCTGATGTTACCGGCGTTGCCCACTGGCAGAAAGTGATAGTCGGGCGCAGCGTCGAGCACCTCGCATATTTCGAAAGCCGCCGTCTTCTGCCCCTGCAGCCTGTCGGGATTGATGGAATTCACCACGGTTACATCGCGAAGCTCGGCGACGCCGGAAACGACCCTGTAGGCATCGTCAAAGTTGCCGTCGACTGCGAGCACGGTGGCTCCATGGATAACGGCCTGGCTGAGCTTACCAAGAGCAATGTTGCCCTCGGGAACGATGACAAAAGCCCGCAATCCCGCGCGTGCTGCGTAGGCAGCGGCCGATGCCGAGGTGTTGCCCGTGGACGCGCAGATGACGGCGGTGGCCCCCCGGGCAACGGCCACGGTCATGGCCACGCTCATGCCGCGATCCTTGAACGAGCCGGTGGGGTTGAGCCCCTCGTACTTGAGCAGCACCCTGGCATCGAGCCCGTCCTCGCCCAGGCCGAGAGCCGCGGCGAGCCGCGGAGCCTCGATCAAGGGAGTGTTCCCCTCGAGCAGGGTTACCGCGGGTGCATCCCCGACAGGCAACCTGTCGCGATAACGATCAACCAATCCGTTCCAAGACATTTTTATTCGCGGCCGCCCAGGCCCTCTTCAACTCTCAGCAGTACCGGCTTCGCGCGGTTATCGCGCAGGCGCCCAACCCTGGCCAAGGCCCGCTTCATCGCGGACTCGGCAGAACGGTAGGTCCTCAGTACGACCGGCACCGCGCCCCTGGTCTCGATTTCGTGCTGGGACAAGGTGGCAATACCGATACCCTCGTCTGCCAGTATACTGGATATACGGGCCAGGGCGCCGGGTTTATCTACCACCGTCAAGCGCAGGTAGTGTTCGTGGGCGGTATCCCCCATGGGTATAACCCGCGCCGACGACAGTCGGGCCAGTGGCTGTCCCCAGGGCTCACTCGATGGCGGCCTTTCATCGCGCAGCGAACGCGCGGCCTCGAGAATATCGCCGAGCACCGCGGTGGCGGTCGGCATCATGCCTGCTCCCTGCCCGTAGTAAACCGAGTTGCCCAGTGCGCGCCCCTTGATGCAAACCGCGTTGTAGGCTCCCGACACCTGTGCGAGCAGGTGCGACTCGGGCACCATCGCCGGATGAACCCTGGCCTCCACTCCAGCCGGTGTGTCGCGCGCGACCGCCAGCAATTTCACACGGTAGCCAAACTCTCGGGCGTAGGCGATCTCCTTGCTGCTCACGCTGCGGATTCCTTCAACGTGAACCGAACGTGCCTTGATCTTTTTGCCGAAAGCCAGGCCAACGAGGATCACCAGCTTGTGCACCGAGTCTATACCGTCAACGTCGTAGCTCGGATCAGCCTCGGCAAGGCCCATTGCCTGGGCCCTGGCCAGCACCTCCTCGAACTCGCCTTCACCTTCGCTCATGGCACTGAGAATGTAGTTGGCAGTGCCGTTGAGAATGCCGTAGACCTCCTCGTTGGTATCGCCCGCTAGTGACTCCTTGATAGTCCTGACGATCGGAATACCACCGCCCACACTGGCTTCGAAGCCAAGAAGCAGGCCGCGTTTCTCGGCTTCCCTGGACAGTGCGACCCCGTGCTCCGAAAGCAGGGCCTTGTTGGCGGTGACCACGTGCTTGCCGGCGCGCAGGGCCTCGAGGATAAAAGTGCGCGCTGGCTCCACGCCGCCCACGAGTTCAACGACGACGTTCACCGAGGGATCGTCGATGAGAGCCCTCGCGTCGTCTATGAGCACTCCCGTGGGCAGCTTGATTCCGCGGTCGCTGCTGGTGTCGAGGTCGGCGACGCGGGCCAGTCGAACGGGAAACCCCAGCCTGTCCCCATGGGCCTTCACTCGCTGCCGCAGCAGCCTCACGACACCGGCACCTATGGTGCCGTAACCGATAACGCCCACGCCGACTCCTCGTTTCATGACCCCCTCCCTACCTTGTCGGGCCCCTGGTCGAGCGCCTTCTTGATTCCCCGCATGGCTTGGCGTGTACGTTGCTCGTTTTCGATCAGGGCAAAGCGCACGTACTCGTCCCCGTAGGGGCCAAAGCCTATGCCCGGCGACACCGCCACCTTGCCCTCCGCCAGGAGGTACTTTGAAAACTCCATCGAGCCCAGGTGCCTGAACTCCTCGGGGATGTGCGCCCACACGAACATGGTCGCCCGGGGCGGCGACACCTCCCAGCCGATGCGCGAAAGCCCACGGCAAAGCGAGTCTCTCCGTTGCTTGTAAAGCTGGCAGATGTCTTCCACGCAGTCCTGTGGCCCGTTGAGTGCTTGTATCGCCGCTACCTGGATGGGAGCAAACATCCCGTAGTCGTAGTATGACTTGAGCCTGGTCAGGGCTGCCACCATCTGCTTGTTGCCGGCCACGAAACCAACGCGCCATCCCGGCATGTTGTAAGTCTTCGACAACGTGTAGCACTCCACCCCCACTTCGCGGGCACCCGGTACCTGCAGAAAGCTGGGGGCCTCGTAGCCGTCGAAGGTGAGTTCGGCATAAGCGTTGTCGTGGATGACCAGGAAGTTGTACTCCCGGGCCAGCTCGACGAGCTTTTCAAAGAAATCCAGCTCGACCACCTCGGTGGTAGGATTGGACGGAAAACTGACAATCAATGCCTTGGGCCGTGGCCAGGTATCCCTGATGGCCTCCGTCAGTGCCTCGAAGAAATCCTGCCCCGGAATAAGCGGTACGTGCCTGAGATCGGCACCTGCAATGATCACCGAGTACTGGTGTATGGGATAAGTGGGTGACGGGCACAGCACCACGTCCCCCGGGCCGGCAATGCTCAAGACCAGGTGGCCCAGGCCCTCCTTGGCCCCCATGGTACATATCATCTCGCTGTCAGCATCCAGCTCAACGTCCCACTTGCGCTTGTACCAGGCGCAGGCGGCGAGGCGCAGCTTGTACAGCCCCCTGGAAACCGAGTAGCGGTGATTGGCCGGTTTAGTGATGGCTTCTATGGCCTTCTCGACGATATGCGCTGGTGTGCCCTGGTCGGGGTTGCCCATGCCGAAGTCGATGATGTCCTCGCCGCGGCTGCGGGCCTGGGCCTTGAGCTCACCCACCGCGTTAAAAACGTAAGGCGGGAGCCGCTCTATTCTCTTGAAATCGTAGTTCACCGTAAATGCCCGTCCCCGCCGCAGCACCGCTCGCCCGTCTCCCCGCCTCGTTAAACAGACGCAGAAAGGATTTTATAGTTCAAAAGGGGGTGGGTTCAACCGACCTCGGCCAGTGCGAGGCTGTCTCCCCAGCGGTTGGCCAGTGATTTCCGTAGTTCAGACGAGCGCGGATCGCTGAGCCCCGGATCCTGTTCGAGCCACTGCCGGGCCTTATCGCGCGCCAACAGCAGCAGTTCCTCGTCCCTGGCCAGGTTGGCTGCCCTGAAAGCAGGGACCCCGGCCTGCTTGGTGCCAAGGTACTCGCCGGGGCCCCTTATGCGAAGATCAGCCTCGGCTATCTCGAAACCGTCGCTGCTGTTTTCCATAACCTTGAGCCGCTCCCAGGCATCCCGGCCAAGCCGCTCGTCGGAAACCAGGCAGCAGTAAGCCTGGGCGTTGTCCCTCCCCACACGCCCGCGGAGCTGGTGCAGCTGGGCCAGGCCGAAACGATCGGCGTGCATCACGACCATGATGCCGGCGTTGGGAACGTCTATGCCCACCTCAATGACAGTGGTCGCGACCAGCACCTTGATATCTCCACGTTGGAAGCCCCGCATGACTTCGTTCTTCTCGTCTGCCTTCATCCGTCCGTGCAGCAGGCCCACCTCGAAATCACGGAATACACCGGCCCGCAGTTTCTCGGCCATGCCGCTGGCGTCTTCGAGATCCACGTTCTCGGACTCTTTGACCAGCGGGTACACGATGTAACACTGGCGACCTTCCTTCATCTGCGCGGCCATGCGCTCAAAAAGATGGTCCACGTCGTGCTGTCGAAGCACGCGGGTGACAATCGTTTTGCGCCCCGGCGGCATTTCATCGAGCAGAGACAGGTCCACGTCGCCGTACAGGGTAAGCGCCATGGTGCGGGGAATGGGCGTGGCCGACAGCAGCAGCGTGTCAGCGGCAGCCTCCTTGAGCACGGCACGCTGGCGCACGCCGAACCGGTGCTGCTCGTCGATCACCGCCAGGCCCAATGCGGCGAACCCGGTGCCCGACTGCAGCAGCGCGTGGGTCCCGACCACGAGGTCGACTTCGCCTGCCTGCAACCGTTCTCTCGTTGCAGCGGCACGGCCGGCAGAAAGGCCACCGGTCAAAAGTTCGATGCGAACCCGCTGCTCAACGGCCCAGGTTTCCATGGTGCGATAGTGCTGCTCGGCCAACAGCTCTGTCGGTGCCATCACCGCCACCTGCCTACCGGCATCTATAGCCTGCAGGGCAGCGGCAAAGGCCACCACCGTCTTACCGCTGCCCACGTCGCCCTGCACGAGACGGTTCATCGGTCGCGGCCTGGCCATGTCCTCGGCGATCTCATCGATCACCCTCAGCTGGGCAGAAGTAGCGTTGAAGGGCAGCGCGTCAAGAAAACCTGACACGAACCGGTCTGCGCGGGGCAGCGCTTGGCCGGTTTCGGCCTCCCGGGCCACGCGGCGTAGGTTTACACCGACCTGCAGGGCAAAAAGTTCCTCGAGTATGAGCCGGCGGTGCCCCTCGGTCGCAAACGCAGCCAGCTGCACCGGGTCTATCGAGCTACCCGGCATATGGACCTGCCGCAGCGCATCGGCAAGGGGCAGCAGCGACAGGTCGGCTTCCACGGGAGCCGGCAGCACGCTCTTCGCTAGATCCGAACACTCGACCACCGCGCGCTCGACCATGGAGCGCATCGTGGCCACGGGAATCTCGCCGGGTTTTTGGTACACGGGCACCACCCTGGCAGCCTCCGCCGCGTCGTCATCGCTGGATAGCGCTTCGAGCTCGGGATGGACAATCTGCAGGACGCCTTTCTTCGAGGCCTCCACCCTGCCGTGCACCAACCAGCTCGATGCACCCTCGAGTTTCTTACGAATCCAGTCGCCCTGGTGAAACCAGACCAGGGGCAGGTGCCCGGTCTCGTCGACAAAGGTGGCCCTGAGTACCTGCCGCCGCGACCTGCCCCCCCAGCTGTTGAGCTTGATCGAGCTTATCGCACCCACCAGGGTCACGTCCCTTCCCGCCCCCAGCTCGGCCACGCGGCTTACGACGCGGCGGTCCTCGTAACGAAACGGCAAGTGGTAGAGAAGGTCTTCGAGAGTCTGGAATCCCGACGCGGCGAGGTGCTCGGCCCGCTTGGGACCTACCCCCTTGAAGTACTGCAACGAGTCTTCGAGTTTCACCGTCAGCCGGCTTCTCCCCGTCCAGGCAGCTCCGCGTGGAGGTCCTGCAATGCGTAGACCGTCGGCGTGCTCCTGGTCTTGAGAACAGCGATCGCGTCTGCGGCCGCGGCGGCCCCGGCCGGGGTGGTGAAGTACGGCACGCCGAGCTCGAGGGCCGACCGCCTCAGCGAGTAGGAATCCTTGACGCTTTGCGGGGTGCTCGAGGTGTTAATTACCAGCTGAACGCGGCCCTCCTCGATGATGTCGACCGTGTGGGGGGAGCCCTCGTAGACCTTGTTGATGGCTTCGCAGTCTATGCCGAGCCCGCGCAGGTAGCCGGCCGTGCCCGACGTAGCCACCAGGTCCAGGCCCGACTCGACCAGGCTCCTCGCCACCGGCTCGAGGAAGACCTTGTCCTCACGACGCACGCTCACCAGTGCCGTGCCGCCCGTGGGCAAGCGAGTGCCACCCGCCAGCTGGGCCTTGGCGAAAGCCTCGCCAAAAGTAGGCGCGATGCCCATGACTTCGCCGGTCGACTTCATCTCGGGTCCCAGCAGGGTGTCGACGCCGGCAAACTTGAGAAAGGGGAACACTGCTTCTTTCACCGATACGTAGGGCGGTAACACCTGCTCGGTAAAACCGAGCTCGACCAGGGACTCTCCAGCCATGACCCTCGCGGCAATCTTGGCCAGCTGCACACCGGTTGCTTTCGACACGAAGGGCACCGTCCGCGACGCGCGCGGGTTTACCTCGAGTATGAACACCTCGCTGCCCACCACGGCGAACTGTACGTTCATGAGGCCAAGCACGCCTATTTCCAGGGCGAGCAGGCGGGTCTGCCGTGAAATTTCTTCTATGACATCAACGGACAACGACCATGGGGGCAGCGAGCAGGCGCTATCACCCGAGTGCACTCCGGCTTGCTCGATGTGTTCCATTATGCCGCCGATGACTACACGCTCGCCGTCGCAGACCGAGTCAACGTCCACCTCGATGGCCTGGTTGAGAAACTTGTCTATCAACAGCGGGTGTCCCGGCGAACTCTCCATTGCCCGCGCCGCGAACTCCCGTAACTGGCTCTCCTCGTAAACGATCTGCATTCCACGTCCGCCGAGTACGTAGGAAGGCCTGACCAGCACCGGCAGGCCCAGTGACAGTGCGACCTTCTCGGCTTCGTCCACGCTGCGGGCGATGCCACCCGGCGGCTGCTTGAGCTCGAGTTTTTCGAGCAGGGCCTGGAAACGCTCACGGTCCTCGGCGAGATCAATCGAGTCGGGAGAAGTACCGATCACCGGCACACCGGCGGCTTCCAGGCCCCTCGCCAGGCCGAGGGGGGTCTGCCCACCGAACTGCACGATCACGCCATCGGGCTTTTCACGCCGCACGATGGCGAGCACGTCCTCGTGCGTAAGCGGTTCAAAGTACAGCCTGTCCGAAGTGTCGTAGTCCGTGGACACCGTCTCGGGGGTGCAGTTGATCATTATTGTTTCGTAGCCAGCCTCTTTCAGGGCGAAGGATGCGTGCACACAGCAGTAATCAAACTCGATGCCCTGGCCTATGCGGTTGGGGCCACCGCCGAGTATGACGATCTTGCGCCTGTCACTCGGTGGAGCCTCGTCTTCTTCTTCGCTGGTCGAGTAAAGATAGGGCGTGAAGGCCTCGAACTCGGCGGCGCAGGTATCCACCGTCTTGAACGCGGGCTTGAGGCCCCAGCGGGTGCGCATGGCCGCCACTTCTTCTACGGTCAGACCGGTCAGCGCGGCGACCCTCACGTCGGCAAAACCATCGCGCCTCGCCCTCGCCAGCAGGTCACGGTCGAGCTTGTCACCCGCTGCCGTCAGCTCGCCCTCGACCGCGACGATCATTTCAAGGTTGCGTAAAAACCAGGGGTCAATGCCGCTCAGCTCGTGAATTTTCTCTACGCTCCAGCCACGCCGCAAGGCCTCGGCGAGATACCAGGGCCTCTGGCTGTTGGCCACGGCGACACGGCTTTCGATGTCCTCTTCGTCCCTGCCCTCGAAACCAAAGCTACCCGTCTCCAGCGAACGCATGGCCTTGTGAAGGCTCTCCCTGAAGGTTCGGCCTATGGCCATCGCCTCACCCACGGACTTCATCTGGCTGGTGAGCCTGTCGTCGGCGGCCTTGAACTTCTCGAAGGTAAAGCGCGGCACCTTGGTGACGACGTAGTCAATCGACGGTTCAAAACTCGCGGGGGTTTCCCTGGTGATGTCGTTGCGTATCTCGTCGAGGGTAAAACCCACCGCCAGCTTGGCTGCCATCTTGGCAATCGGAAAACCGGTGGCCTTACTGGCCAGAGCCGAACTGCGCGATACCCGCGGGTTCATCTCGATGATAATGAGCCGACCGTCGCGGGGGTTTACCCCGAACTGGATGTTGGAACCGCCGGTGTCGACGCCGATCTCGCGAATGATGGCGAGCGACGCGTCGCGCATGAGCTGGTACTCCTTGTCGGTCAGCGTCTGCGCCGGGGCCACAGTGATGCTGTCACCGGTGTGCACACCCATGGCGTCGAAGTTTTCGATGGAGCAGATGATTACGACATTGTCGCGCGAGTCGCGCATGACTTCGAGCTCGAATTCCTTCCAACCCTCCACCGACTCTTCGACCAGGCACTCCCCTACCGGCGACGCGTCGAGCGCCGCCCGCAGCTTGGTTTCGAAATCGTCGTCGCCGTAAGCGATATCGGCACCGCTGCCGCCCAGTGTGCGCGACGGCCTGAGTATGAGGGGCAGGCCCAGCTCGCGGCGAACCGCGAGGCCTTCTTCCACCGAGCGGGCGTAGCCACTGCCCGGCAGGTCGAGTCCCAGTTTTTCCATGGCTGCCTTGAACTGATCGCGGTCCTCGGCCTTGCGCACCGCTGCTATGCCCGCGCCTATCATCTCGACCCCGTAGCGTTCGAACACGCCGGCAGCGTCGAGTTCAATGGCGAGGTTGAGCGCCGTCTGCCCTCCCATGGTGGGCAGGATCGCGTCGGGCCGTTCGATTTCAATGATCGCCGTCGCAGCCTCGAGTGAAACCGGCTCTATGTAAGTGCGGTCCGCAAAACCGGGATCGGTCATGACGGTGGCCGGGTTGGAGTTGATCAGGACGACCCGGTAGCCCTCTTCCTTGAGAGCCTTGCAGGCCTGGGTACCCGAGTAATCAAACTCACAGGCCTGGCCGATCACTATGGGGCCGGCCCCTATGATCATCACCGTCGAGATGTCATCGCGTCGCGGCACCTTCAGCCCCTCCCTGCCACCAGGTCGCGTTGCAACAGGCCCTCGATCGCAGCCGCCGGCGCGCCGGTGGCCATGCTGTCAATAAAACGATCGAACAGGTTGCGGGCCTCGTGCGGACCGGGCGACGACTCGGGGTGGTACTGCACGCTGAAAACCGGGAGGCTGCGATGGGCGAGCCCCTCCACGGTGCCGTCGTTGAGATTGATGTGGGTCACCCTCGCTGTATCCGGCAGCGAATCCGCTTCCACCGCGAAGCCGTGATTCTGCGCAGTAATATCTATGACGCCCGTGTCTATTTCCTGCACCGGCTGGTTGCCGCCGTGATGACCGAACTTCATCTTGTAAGTCTTCGCGCCCAGGGCCAGTGCGAGTACCTGGTGGCCCAGGCAGATGCCGAAGGTCGGGTAGTCGGGCAGAAGCTGCCTCACCAACTCCACCGCTCCTTCGACGGCATCGGGGTCACCCGGCCCGTTGCTCAGGAACAGGCCGTCGGGGTTCAACGCTCGCACGCTTTCGGCGTCACTGCCCGAGGGAAGCACCGCCACCCGACAACCCAGGTCGCAGAGGTTACGCAGGATGTTGAGCTTGACGCCGAAGTCGAGGACAGCGACCAGTGGGCCTTCCAAGCCGGGATTGGCGTGTCCGCCGGCCAGCGACCAGGTTCCCCGTCGCCAGGAATAGGCTTGCTCGCAGGTCACCACGCTGGCGAGATCCTGGCCTTGCATGGGTGGCAGGGACGCGGCCTCTTCCACCAGGGCGCGCTCGTCTACTTCGCCACTTGCTATGACTCCCTGCTGGGCGCCGTGATCGCGGAGGTGTCTCACCAGTGCGCGGGTATCGATGTCGTGGATACCGACTATCTCCCGCTCCAGCATCCAGTCGCCAAGCGACTGCACCGACCGCCAGTTGCTCGGGGTACTCCAGTATTCCCTCACCGCAAACCCCGACAGGCGTACACCGAAACTCTCGTCGTCTTCTGGGTTCACGCCCACGTTGCCGATCTCGGTACAGGTCATGACCACGATCTGGCCCGCGTAACTCGGATCGGTGATAATCTCCTGGTACCCGGCCATCGAGGTATTGAAAACCACCTCGCCGTCGCGCTTACCGGGCGCGCCAAACGATTTTCCGTAAAACACCCGCCCGTCGGCCAGGGCAAGCGTCGCGCGCTCGCTCACTGCCCGGCTCCTTCTTGTTCGCTATCCCAGGCCACTTTTCCCCCTACCACCGTGTACTCGGCTCGTCCGGTCATTTTCCACCCGTCAAACGGGCTGTTGCTCGCAGCCGAACTGGCTTCAATCGCGCTGAATCTCCACTCCCTCTCGGGATCAAACACGGTCACATCGGCGGGCGCACCCACGGCCAGGGTTCCCCTGTCCACTCCTATCGCGCGGGCGGGCCCCGTGGTCACCAGTTCGATCATGCGGTTCAGGCCGATCACACCATCGCGTACCAGTGACAGCGAAAGAGGCAACAGTGTCTCGAGGCCCACTATGCCAAAGGGTGCGCTGTCCATTTCCAGGGCTTTCTCGTCCCTGTGATGAGGAGCGTGATCGGTGGCTATGCAATCGAAGGTACCGTCGGCCAGGCCTTCGCGCAGGGCCTCGATGTCGCGACCGGTGCGCAGGGGTGGGTTCATCTTGGCGCGGGTGTCGTAGCCCTCGACCGCGGTCTCGTCGAGCATGAAGTGGTGCGGGGTTACTTCCGAACTGATGTTGAGCCCCTGCCGCAGCGCTTCGCGTATCATGGCCACTGATTCGGCGGTTGATACGTGGGCTATGTGAAGATGCCCTCCCGTCAGTCGCAAGAGTTCTATATCGCGCGCCACCATGCCCGACTCGGCAGCGGCGGGCATACCTCCCAGCCCCAGGCGTACCGAGGTCAAGCCCTCGTTCATCACGCCACCCTCGGTGAGCGCGCAGTCTTCTTCGTGGGCGATCACCGGAATGCCGAACATGCTCGAGTACTCCAACGCGCGCCTCATCAAGCCCGAGTTCATAATCGGCATGCCGTCGTCAGAAAGAGCCACGCATCCGGCTTCGTGCATTTCGCCTGCCCGGGCCAGCTCCTTGCCCTGCAGCCCCACCGAAACCGCGCCTATGGGGAACACGTTTGCGAGGCCCGTCTCGCGTGCCCGGTCGAGTATCAAGCGCGTGACGGCCGCGTTGTCATTCACCGGCCTGGTGTTGGCCATGCACGCCACCGAGGTCACGCCACCGGCCACGGCCGACCGGCAGCCCGTAGCCACCGTCTCGCGGTACTCGTAGCCGGGCTCCCTCAAGTGCACGTGGATATCGATAAAGCCGGGACAAACGATCTTGCCCTCGGCGTCGATCACCCGGTGACCGTTGGGCTCTATCGAGGCCGGCGCGGCGCTGCCAGCTATCTTTCCATCCTCGATCAGCAGGTCGGCCGGCTCGTCGCGGCCCGAGGCCGGGTCGAGAAGTCGTCCCCCGCGTATCAGCAGTTTCTCGTCAGTGCCCATCAGGCTCTTCCCCCGGATGCACCGCCCGCCTGTCTCGGCGGCGGTACCGAGCCGGCGCTTTCCCGCCCCGCGGTCGCCTCGTCCGTCTCGCTACCCCTGATACCATCAGCACCGGGAACGATGAGCTGGTAGAGCACCGCCATGCGCAGGGCCACCCCGTTCGTGACCTGGTGCATCATCACCGACCAGGGACCGTCGGCCACGCCGCTGGAAATCTCTATGCCGCGATTCATCGGCCCGGGATGGAGGATGATTACGTCGTCGGCCGCTCGGCTCACTACTTCCTCGGTGAGGCAGAAGTAACGCGCGTATTCATCGAGGTCAGGAAAGTAATTTCCCTCCTGCCGCTCGCGCTGGACCCTGAGCATCATGATTACGTCTGCCCCTTCCACCGCCTCGGCGAGGTCGTGGTGTATGCTCGCCCCGAACTGCTCGAAGGCGCGAGGCAACAGTGTAGGTGGACCCGCGAGTCGCAACTCGGCACCCAGCGTGCGCAGTGCGAAGAGGTTGGACCGTGCGACACGCGAGTGCAGGATATCGCCGACTATGGCCACCTTGAGTCCGGCCAGTCGGGGCTTGTGCTGCCTTATGGTGAGTATATCGAGCAGCGCCTGGGTGGGGTGCTCGTGACTGCCGTCGCCGGCGTTGATGATATGGCAACCCACTATGTCTGCCAGCAGGCGCGCCGCTCCGGCCGACGGATGGCGTACCACGATCGCGTCGGGCGCCATGGCAGCCAGGTTTCGCGCCGTGTCGGCCAGGGTTTCTCCCTTCGACATGCTCGAACCCGAGCCCGATATGTTTATCGAATCGGCAGACAATCTCTTGGCCGCGATCTCAAACGAAATTCGCGTGCGCGTGCTGTTCTCGAGAAACAGGTTGACGACCGTCTTGCCCCTGAGCGTGGGTACTTTCTTGACGTCCCGCTCGCAGACTTCGGCGAGCGATTCCGCCGTGTCGAGCAGGAGCGTAATGTCCTCGGCCGACAAGCCTTCCATGCCCAGCAGGTGCCTGACTTCCTGTGCCATGTCAGTTTCCCTCCAGGTAGACTGCGTCTTCACCATCGAGCTCGGCGAGGCGCACCTGCACCTTCTGGTCAATCGAGGTGGGGATGTTCTTGCCAACGTAGTCGGCACGAATCGGCAGCTCACGGTGTCCGCGGTCCACCAGCACGGCCAACTGCACGGCCGCGGGGCGGCCAAAGTCCATCAGCGCGTCCAGCGCCGAGCGGATGGTCCGCCCGGTAAACAGGACGTCGTCCACCAGGACAACAGTGCGGTTGGTTATATCAAAGGGAATGTCTGTCTGCCCGACAACCGCGGCCGTCCCAAGGCGGCCCTGGTCATCGCGGTACATGGTAACGTCAACGCTGCCAAGGTCAGGCGCGCGCCCCTCAATGGATTCCATGGTGGCGGCCAGTCTTCCGGCCAGTGGCACGCCGGTGGTCCTGATACCCACCAGGGCCAGGTCACCGCCTCCGTTGCGTTCGAGGATCTCGTGGGCGATTCGCAACAGCACGCGTCCCACTCGGCCCGAATCCAATACCGACCTGGCGCTCACAGTCCGCGTCCTCGGCCGAGCGCGCGAACAAAAGCCCCGCAGGTAAAAATACCCCGGGGCCAGCCCTCGATCGGGTGCGCGAACGCACCCGCGGTCAGATAAAACGTAGTTGCTGCTTTCATGGCCACCCTTGCCGGCCTCGCGGGACCGGATTAAAAGGCGTCCGCATGGTTACCGCCGGCGCCGCGGCATGTCAAAAAGCACGGTCGGGCTCAGCAGGCACCTGCCTTCCCGCTCAGGGAATACGGTCGCCTATGCGCGACCAACGGGGGCTGAATGCGTGGGCGTCCCAGGACCAGTAGAGCACGAAGGCTTTTCCCAGGATCTCAGTGACGGGCACGGTGCCCCAGAAACGGCTGTCGTGACTGGCGTCACGGTTGTCGCCCATCACGAACACCTCGTTCTCGGGGACCGTGAACGGCCCGAAATTGTCTCGCGGGCTGCGACGTCGCGGTATGATGTCGGGACCATAGACGGCAAAGGGATCCTCAGCTTTCTCGCCGTTGATGAACAAGCGCTTGTTGCGCACTTCGAGGGTGTCACCGCCAAGGGCGACAACTCGCTTTATAAAATCCTTGGAGCGATCACGCGGATATATGAACACCACAACGTCGTTGCGCTCGGGATCCTTGAAATCGAGGACACGGCCACCGACAAAAGGAACCCGTATGCCATAGAGAAACTTGTTCACCAGCAGGTGGTCGCCGATCTCCAGGGTCGGCAACATCGAGCCGCTGGGAATCTTGAAGGCCTGGACGACGAAGCTGCGAATGAAGAACGCCAGCAGTACCGCTACCAGCAGCGCCTCGGCATACTCGCGCCACGCGGCGGGCTTCTCGGCTCCCGTTTCGGTTTTATTCTTTCTGGAAGACACGCCCAGCCCTAACCGTCGATCTTGAGCACCGCGAGGAAAGCCTCCTGCGGAATCTCTACCCTGCCGACCTGCTTCATCCTCTTTTTCCCTTCTTTCTGCTTCTCAAGCAACTTGCGCTTGCGGGTTATGTCGCCGCCGTAACACTTGGCGGTTACATTTTTACGCAGGGCCTTCACTGTTTCTCTCGCGATTACGCGACTGCCGGTGGCCGCCTGTATTACAACTTCGTACATCTGCCTGGGAATAATCTTCTTGAGCTTGAGAGCCAGTTCCTTACCCAGCCGATACGCGCGGTCCGAGTGGCATATGACGGACAGGGCGTCCACCCTCTCGCCATTGAGCAGCAGGTCGAGCCTGCCCAGCTTGGAAACCCTGAAATCCAGCGGCTCGTAGTCGAGCGACGCGTAGCCGCGGGACACTGATTTCAGGCGGTCGTAAAAATCATACACCACCTCGGCCATGGGCAGGTCGTAGCGAACCACGGCCCGGTTACCGCCGTGGATGTCCATTCCGGACTGCACACCGCGGCGATCCTCGCACAACCCCAGCACCCCGCCGAGATGGTCGGCCGGTACGTGTATGGTTGCAGCGATCCAGGGCTCGGCGATGCTTTCCACTTCCACGGGATCGGGCAGCTGCGCAGGACTGTCTATGGTCAGCGTGCTGCCATCCTTGCGGGTAACGAGGTAGGCAACCGTGGGAGCGGTAGTGACCAGCTCGAGGCCGAACTCCCTCTCCAGCCGCTCCTGGGTAATCTCGATATGCAGCAGCCCGAGAAACCCACATCGAAAACCGAAACCCAGCGCGGCCGATGTCTCGGCTTCACTCGAGAACGAAGAATCGTTGAGCTTCAGCTTCTCGATCGCGTCACGCAACGCTTCGTACTGGTTGCTGTCTACTGGGTATAACCCGACGAAAACCATCGGCTTGACCGCGACGAAACCCTCGAGCGCTTCCTCACAGGGATCGTCCTGGTGGGTGATGGTGTCACCCACACGGGCTTCGTGGATATCCTTTATCCCCGCGGCCACGAATCCGACTTCGCCCGGCCCCAGCGAATCAACGTCAATGGAGTGGGGTGCGAATACGCCGACCTTGGTAATTTCGTGGAGCCCACCTTGCCGCATCAAGCTCACGCGGTCGCCCTTGCGCACCCGTCCATCGAGGATACGCAAGATGATCATCGCGCCGTGGTAGGGGTCGAACCAGCTGTCAAAGAGAAGCCCGCGGAGCTTCGCCCCGCCCTTTTCCGGTGGCGGAACACGGTCGACGATAGCCTGCAGCAGTGCCGCTATACCCACGCCGGTCTTGGCGCTTATCTCGAGCGCGTCCGAGGTATCGAGCCCCACGACTTCCTCAATTTCTTCCTTGACCCGCGTTGGTTCCGAGCTCACGAGGTCTATCTTGTTGAGCACGGGCAGCACTTCGAGGTCGTGGTCTATGGCAAGATAGGCATTGGCGAGGGTCTGGGCCTCGACTCCCTGGGTCGCATCGACCACCAGCAGTGCGCCCTCGCAGGCGGCCAGCGACCGCGATACCTCGTAGCTGAAATCTACATGCCCAGGAGTATCGATGAGATTGAACTCGTACTCTTCTCCATTGGCCGCAACCCAGTTCATGCGCACCGCGCGGGCCTTGATGGTTATGCCCCGTTCGCGCTCCAGATCCATGTCGTCGAGCAGCTGTTCCGACATATCGCGCTCGGCGACGGTGCCCGTAGCCTCGAGCAGGCGGTCGGCCAGCGTGGACTTACCGTGGTCTATGTGGGCCACGATGCAGAAGTTACGTATGTGAGATTCTTTCATCGAGCGCGAGAGCGCGGAAGGGCCCAAGGGATAAATACGGGGTGTCGCCTAAGAACGCGAGCGAAAGAACTCTATCGTCGCCGCCAGCCCGTCATCGAGCGAGGTCAGGGGCTCCCAGTCCAGCACCTCACCGGCGAGGGTCACGTCGAGCGCCGAACGCTGGACCTCGCCCGGGCGGGCGTCCTCGTGATCGGGCGTGTTGTCAGAGCCCAGCGAGACTATAATCCTCTCGGCGAGGTAGTTGACGCTGGTTTCCTTGCCGGTGCCTATGTTTACGCCACCGTCGTAATTCTTTTCGATGGCCGCCATGTTGGCACGCACCACGTCGCCCACGTAAACGTAGTCCCTGGTCTGCTCACCGTCGCCGTAGATGACCGGATCATCACCCGCGATCAGCTTGCGACAGAAGATCGCCACCACCCCCGCCTCACCGTGCGGGTCCTGCCTCGGGCCGTAGACATTGGCGTAGCGCAGCGCGGTGTAGCCAATACCGTGGCAGCGGCTGTAGTAGTAGAGATACTGCTCGCCCGCGAGCTTGCTCACGCCGTAGGGGCAGACCGGCAGCAGCGGCTGATCCTCACCGCAGGGAAGCTGCTCGGGCTCGCCGTAGACGGTGCCTCCCGACGAAGCGAAAATCACCCGCCGGGTACCCACCTGTCTCGCTGCCTCCAGCAGGTTGATGAACCCAACTACGTTTATGTCTGCATCGAAGGCAGGCTTTTCCACCGACACCCGCACGTTCATCTGCGCGGCGTGGTGAATGAGAACGTCGGGCGCCGTTTCGATCACCAGTGCGGCAGCTTCGGGCGAGCGGATATCGAGCTGCTCAAAGCGGGCAGCCGAAGGCACGTTTTTGCTGTGCCCGCTCGAAAGGTCGTCGATGATGGTGACTTCGTGGCCGGCCGCCAGGCAGGCCTCGCTCAGGTGAGAGCCGATGAAACCGGCTCCGCCGGTGACGATAATTTTCAATTTTTTACTCCGTAGCTATTCGAGCCGACAGCTCTTCAGCCCGGCAGCTCTCCGCCCGCTGCGAGCTTTTCGCGGAAATAAGCAACCGTGGATTCAAGCCCGGTTTCCAACGGAACAACGGGTTCCCAGTCCAACACGCGGCGGGCCTTGCTTATGTCGGGCTGCCTTACCCTGGGGTCATCTACCGGCAGCTCCTCGTGCACGATAGGCGCGCTTGAACCAACCGTGTCCCGGATTTTTTCGGCGAACTGCATGATGGTCATCTCGGCCGGGTTGCCCAGGTTCACCGGGCCGGTTTCCTCCGACCACAACAATCGCACCATGCCTTCAACAAGGTCACTGACGTAACAGAAGCTGCGCGTCTGGTCACCGTCGCCGTAAACCGTGATCGACTCGTTCCTCAGCGCCTGGCACATGAAGTTGGGCACCACTCGCCCGTCGCGCATGCGCATGCGTGGCCCGTAGGTGTTGAAGATACGCGCTATCCTGGTCTCTATCCCGTGCGTGCGGTGATAGGCGAGCGTGATGGCCTCGAGAAAACGCTTGGCCTCGTCGTATACTCCCCGCGGGCCGATGGGATTGACGTTGCCCCAGTAGTCCTCCGTCTGCGGGTGTACCAGGGGGTCACCGTAGACCTCCGAGGTGGAGGCCACCACGATGCGGGCCTCCTTGGCCTTGGCCAGGCCGAGCACGTTGTGCGTGCCCAGCGAGCCAACCTTGAGGGTCTGGATCGGTAGCTCCAGGTAGTCCACCGGGCTAGCCGGCGACGCGAAGTGCATGATCGCGTCGACGGGGCCGCTCACGTGGATGTAGTGGGTGCAGTCCTGCTGCTGAAAGGTAAAGGCCGGGTCGCCCATGAGGTGGGCTATGTTGTCGATGTCGCCGGTCAGAAGGTTGTCTATCGCGACCACCTCGTGACCATCGGCGAGGTTACGCTCACACAAATGAGAGCCGATGAAGCCGGCCCCCCCGGTTACGACTATTCTCGACATGCCCGTCCCCCTCTTCGCTCAGGCGTCTGCATTCACGGCTGGCCGGCCGATAGGAAGATAAGTAAATCCCAGTTCAGCCATGTCAGAGGGTTCCCAGAGATTGCGTCCATCGAATACTACGGGCTCTTTCAATCGACGCCTCATCCTCTCAAAATCTGGACGACGGAATTCGTTCCACTCTGTGACCACCAGCAGCGCGTCGGCACCATCGAGCGCTTCGTAATTCTGCCGGTGGTAGCTGACCCGGTCCCCGAATATTTCGCGCGCAACGTCCATCGCCTCGGGATCATGCACGCTTATCGTGCAGCCGGCTCCGAGAAGCTCCTCGACCAGGCCCACCGAGGGGGCTTCGCGCATGTCGTCGGTACGCGGCTTGAAAGCCAGGCCCCATAACGCGAAGTGCCTGCCGCCAAGGTCCCCGTCGTAGTAGTCAAAGATTTTCTCGAACAACCTTCGTTTCTGGCGGTTGTTAACTTCATCGACGGCCTTGAGCAGTGAAAACTCGAGGTCCGCCTCGGCTGCCGTGTGGATTATCGAGCGTACGTCCTTGGGAAAACACGAACCGCCGTAGCCGAGGCCGGGGTAGAGAAAACTCATGCCCAGGCGCGCGTCCAGGCCTACTCCACGGCGCACCAGCGACACGTCGGCACCGACGCTTTCGCAGAGATTCGCGATCTCGTTCATGAACGAAATCTTGGTTGCCAGCAACGAGTTAGCCGCGTACTTGACCATCTCGGCGCTGGCATTGTCCATAATCAGTATCGGGGCACCGCCGCGCACGAAGGGCTCGTAGAGGTCCTTCATGATTTCGCCCGCTCGCGGGCTGGCGCATCCCACTACCACGCGGTCGGGCTTGAGGAAGTCGTCGATCGCGGCACCCTCTTTCATGAACTCCGGGTTGGAGACCACGTCGAACTCATGGTCGGTTCTCGACTCGATCGCCTTGCGCACCTTCAAGTGCGTGCCCACGGGCACCGTGCTCTTGCATACCACCACGCGGTAGCCGTCGATCAGTTTGCCTATGTCTTCGGCCACCTTGATGACGTAACGGAGATCCGAAGACCCGTCCTCCCCCTGGGGAGTCCCCACCGCGATGAAACACACAAGCGCATGGCGAATCGCTCCCGCCAGGTCCGTGGAAAACGATAACCGCCCCTCGGTCACGTTGCGCCGAATGAGTTCCTCGAGGCCGGGTTCGTAGATCGGAACCTCGCCTTTTCGGAGACGGTCTATCTTGGCCTCGTCTATGTCTACACAGATTACGTCGTTGCCACTTTCGGCAAAGCACGTACCCGCGACCAGGCCGACGTATCCGGTTCCTATAACTGTTATTTTCACTATGCCTCCGAATCCTAGAGTGTATCAAGCCGCGGGGGGCTCAACAACAGGCTATAAAGCACCGCGTCGTCATGCCTTTGCGGCTCTACCGACCGCGGCCAACGAAACCCCCGTTTCGGCAGAGTCCTGCTCCGCCGGCAGGTCCAAGGCCACCACGTACACCGGTTTTTTCTGGCTCTCGTGGTAGGTGCGGGCCAGCATTTCAGCCAGCAGGCCCATGGTAATAAACTGGACGCCCATGACCACCAGCAGAATGGCCAGGAGCACGATGGGACGACCAGCAAGCTCGACGCCGAAAACCAGGCGGTCAAAACCCAACCAGCCCAGCATAATCGTGCCGGGCACTCCCAGGGCAAAGCCGACCAGGCCGAACGCGTGCAGCGGGCGGGTCGAGAACACCGACAGAAATTTAACCGTCAGGAGGTCGAGCACCACCCGGGTGGCACGCGACAGGCCGTACTTGGAAACTCCCGCTACCCTCGGCCGGTGGTTGACCACGACCTCGGCAACCGACGCGCCGAGATCCCAGGCCATGGCCGGAATGAAACGGTGCATCTCCCCGTAGAGACGCAGCCCCCGCGCTATGCCGCCATCGTAGACCTTGAGCATGCAACCGTAGTCATGCACGCGCACGTTAGTGGCCGACCTTATGAGCACGTTGGCGATCACCGATGGCAGGCGCCGCAGGAGCAGTGTGTCCTTGCGCTCTCGTCGCCAGCCGCAGACCACTTGGTGTCCCTCTTTCATCTTCTCGAGTAAGCGCGGGATATCAGCCGGGTCGTTCTGCAGGTCCGCGTCCATGGTGATGACCGCGTCGCCCGTAGAAGCGTCAAAACCCGCCGCGATGGCTGCCGTCTGGCCGAAGTTACGCCTGAACGAAATCACCCTCACCCGGCCGTCGTCACCGTGAATGCGTCGCAGTCCTTCCAGCGAACCATCCTCTGAACCGTCGTCAACGTAGATAATCTCGTAGGAGCCCTTGAGCGCCTCCATCACCCCCGTCAACTCCGCGTGCAGGGGTTCGAGGTTATCCTTCTCGTTGTAGACCGGGAGTATTACCGAGTAGTCCATGCCTATTTACTCCGTGTGGAAGTCCGTCAGGGCCATGAATTCTCGAAAACGACGTTCGACGTCTTCCCTCTCCACCTGCCTGAGTCCCTCGACCCCGAAGCCTTCCACCGCGAAAGACGCCACGACGCTTCCGTACACGACCGCCCTCCGCAATGAACGCCTGTTGACCTCGCCCGCCTCTGCCAGGGAGCCGAACAGGCCGCCGGCAAAACAATCCCCCGCGCCGGTGGGATCTACCACGGTCTCAAGCGGAAACGCCGGCACGGCGAAAATATCGTCGGCTGAAAACTGGAGGGCACCGTACTCGCCCCGCTTTACCAACAGCGTATCGGGCCCCATGTCGAGTATGCGGCGGGCTGCACGCACCACGTTGGCTTCGCCCGCCAGCTGCACGGCCTCGGAATCATTTATGCTGAGCAGGTCGACGTTTTTCAACAACGCCTCGAGGTCCTCGCGGGCGTCGTCAATATAGATGTCCATCGTGTCGGCACCCACGATGAGAGGCGAATCAAACTGCTCGAGAACGCCCGCCTGCACCGACGGAATGATGTTGGCCAGGAAAACGAAATCGCTCTTCCGGCAGGCCTCGGACAGTCGTGGGTTAAAACTCTCAAAAACGTTGAGCTGCAGGTCGAGCGTGTCACGCACGTTCATGTTTTCGTGGTAGCGACCCGACCAGCGAAAGGTATCGCCGTCAACCGTATCGAGACCATCCATGTTGATACCCCGCGAGGCCAGGAAATCCCTTTTCTCGTCCGGGAAATCACGACCCACCACGCCCACCATGTTCACCGGGGCAAAGAACGCAGCCGCCAGCGAAAAGTACGAGCACGACCCGCCCAGCTGATCGTCGGCCCGGCCTCCCGGTGTCTCCACCGAATCCAGGGCCACAGAGCCCACCACGCATACCTCGTTGCTCACTATGAAGCCTCCCTGTCCACGCGCTCCAATAACAACGCGAGTTTCTCATTCGTTTCGGCCGGCACCATCGAACGATCACTGACCACTGCCGTGTCGAGTACGCGCTGGCAATCACAACCTGGCCGGGGTTCGTAAGAAGCGGCAACTCGGGTGACCACGTCGCGGGCCAAGTCGGCGTTGGCGGCGAGCACCTCCATTATGGAGCCGGCGTCGACGGCCGTTTCTTCCTTGCGCCAGCAGTCGTAGTCAGTAGCCAGGGCAAGGGTCGCGAAGCAGAGCTCCGCCTCCCGTGCCAGGCGGGCCTCGGGAAGGTTGGTCATGCCTACCACGTCGCCCCCCCAGGACCTGAACAGCCGGGACTCCGCCCGCGTGGAAAACGCCGGGCCCTGTATGCAGACGTAAGTGCCACCGCGGTGTATCCTGGCGCCACTGGACTCGGCCGCCGCGAAAACTCTCGCCGACAGTTGCCCGCACACCGGGTCTCCGAAGGCCACGTGGGCCACCAGGCCATCGCCGAAAAAAGTAGACTCCCTGCCCCAGGTACGATCGATGAACTGGTCGGGTAGCACGAGGTCACCCGGCGCAATGTCTTCCCGCAGGCTACCTACCGCCGAGGCAGCAACCAACGAATCGACGCCGAGTTTCTTGAGCGCCCATATATTCGCCCGCGAGTTGAGCTCAGAGGGCAGCAGCCTGTGCCCCCGTCCGTGGCGAGGCAGAAATGCCAACCTGCTACCGGCCAGAACGCCGATGAGGATATCGTCTGAGGGCGAGCCGAAAGGCGTATCGACGCGAACGCTTTCGCGATCCTCCAGGGCCTCCATGTCGTAGAGCCCCGTCCCTCCAATAATACCAAGCATTGTTATACCGTCCTGCTGCTGCGCCTTGTTATCGGCCGCCTTCTGTCAGACGACCATGCAGGCGACCGGTGGTCCTGTTTCGACCAGCAGCTCACTGGCCGGAGCGAGCAGTTCCCCGTTGATCATCAAGGGCTGCGGCGTCGAAAATTCCACGCGCAGCCTGTCAAACGCGGCATCGTACATCAACTCCATGCCTGACGGCAGTCCGAGCAGAAAACGATGCAGGCGCAGCAACAGCGCGCCGGGTGTCTCGTTGCCGGCCAACAGGTGGACGGCATTATCCCCACTGTTTGCCCGCCAGAAAGGCCGCACCCCCATGCCCACGTGGCTTATCGTGGAGGCCAGCAGCAGGTTGTAATCATGCCATCCCAACTCCAATCCATCCGCTTCTATCGAGGCCTCGAAGCCACGATTGACCTCGCCGATGAGTGGGCCCGAAGTCAGGTTGGAAAAAAACAGCCGGGCGAGCAGCAGCAAGGCGCTGGCCGGACCGGGTCTGCGCGCCTGGTAGTAGAGGTCGAGAAAATTGGGCGCCAGCCCCGCCCCCACGGTAAAACCATGGGTGTCGCCGTTGATACGCATGGTGACAAGTTTTTCCACGCGGCCTGGCCGCTGCTCGCCCAGGATCTTCAACGCCCGCTTGAGCAGTGTGCGCGGAGCCCTGCGGCTTACCCCCAGGGAGCGGCATAGGTTGTTGATGGTGCCGCCTCCCAGGGGCAACAGCGTGGGCACGGTCCAACGCCCGCTTTCGCCGAGGAGGCGACCGAGCAAGTGATAATATGTGCCGTCTCCACCAAGCACGGCCAGCAGGTCGAGACCCTCAGCCTCGAACCCGTCGAGGGCCGTGTCGAGCTCTCCGAGACTGTGGGTGGCCACCACGCGCCCGCGATCGCCGATCACCCGGCGCAACCCGTCTACGCTGCTCTGCACCTGGCGACCACGCCTGGCGTTCGCGTTTACCAGTACTCCCAGCCTCTTCATCGCTCGCTCTTCTACCGCCGCCGAATTCCGCCAGCCGCGCTCAGCTCCCTGCTGCGGCCAACTGCCCGCAAGCAGCCGCTATATCGCGCCCGCGACTGATTCTCACCGTGGTATGCAGCCCGCGGTCCAACATGCGTCGCTGAAAAGCATCCACCCGTTCGGCAGACGGGGGTTCGAACAAAGAACCTTCGAAGGGATTGAACGGTATGAGGTTAATCTTTACCGCCATCGACGCGAACAGCGACACGAGACGGTCAGCGTCCTCGTCCGAGTCGTTCACGCCGGCCAGCATAACGTACTCAAAAGTCACGCGCTTGCGCCTGGGCAGGTCGAGTTGCCTGCAGGCCTCCAGCAACTCGGCAATCGGGTAGCGACGGTTGACAGGCATGATGTCATCGCGCAGCTCGTCGCGGGTCGCGTTCAGCGATACCGCCACGTTCACGCTGGTGTCGGTCACCAACCGTTGAAGTGCCGGCACCAGTCCCACGGTAGACACGGTTATCCGCCGCGGTGACACGCCCAGGCCCCAGCGTGCCGTCATAAGTCCTATCGCGGCCAGCAGTCGCTCGTAGTTGGCCAGGGGTTCGCCCATGCCCATGAAAACGTAGTTGGTCACCGGCTGCGGGCCGGCCATCTCGCGTGCCATCAGCACCTGGCCGATGATCTCGTCGGGCTCGAGGTTGCGCATCAAACCCATGCGCGCGGTCGCACAGAAGGTGCAACCCATGCCGCAGCCAACCTGCGTCGACAAGCACAGGGTCAGGCGCTCGCCGCGCGGTATAAGTACGCTCTCCACCGGCGCTCCGTCGGCCAGGCCAACGAGCAGTTTGCGGGTGCCGTCACTGGACTCACGGCAGTCCGCGCGCTCGGGCAGCGTGACGTCGAAGTCCTCGGCCAGGGCCTGCCGCAAGTCCAACGGCAGGTTATGCATGTCGTCGACGGCAGTGAGGGGTCGGTTGTAAAACCAGCCCGCGAGCTGCGACGCCCGGTAGGATTCGAAACCCCGCCTGCCAGTCCAGTCGACCAGCTCGGGCAGCGTCAGCGACCGCAGGCCGCGACGCCGCTCAGCTGCCGCGCGAGTGGAGCTCGTCGTTACTGAAGAAATATCCGATTTCAAAAGCTGCAGTTTCCGGGGCATCCGAGCCATGCCCGGCGTTTCGCTCGATGTCAGTGCCGTAGAGCTTTCGTACGGTCCCCTCGTCGGCCTCTTCGGGATTGGTGGCGCCCAGGAGTTCGCGGTGTCTCGCTATGGCGTTGTCGCCCTCGAGTACCGAGACCAGCACGGGCCCCTCGGTCATGAAATCCACCAGCGAGCCAAAAAACGGACGCTCTTTGTGCACCGCGTAAAAACCCTCGGCTTTCTCACGATTCATGTGGACCATCCGACTGGCGATGACCTGCAGGCCACCGTTTTCAAATATGCCGAGCATACCGCCTATGGAGTTCGCCGCGACCGCGTCGGGCTTCACTATGGAAAGAGTTCGTTCCTTCATCTTAATACGCCTGTCTCCTCGCAGCCGTTCAGGCTGCCCGTTGCATTGCCATCACGAGGGTGACGCCGAGCTCGGCCGGACTCGGGGCAACCGGCATGCCGGCGGCTTCGAGCGCTGCTTCCTTGTCGGCGGCTGTACCCTGTCCTCCCGAGATAATCGCCCCGGCGTGGCCCATGCGCTTGCCGGGTGGTGCCGTCTTGCCGGCGATAAACGCCGCTACAGGCTTGGTCATGTTTTCCTGCACCCACGCCGCCGCCAGTTCTTCGGCGTTGCCGCCGATCTCGCCGATCATCATCACGGCGTCGGTGTCCGGGTCGCGGTTGAACAGGTCGAGCGCGTCTATGAAGCCAGTGCCGATGATCGGGTCACCGCCAATGCCTATGCAGGTCGACTGGCCCACGCCAAGCTGCGTGAGCTGGTGCACCGCCTCGTAGGTCAGGGTTCCGCTGCGCGAGATCACGCCCACGCGGCCGGGCTCGTGGATGTAGCCGGGCATGATACCTACCTTGGCCTGTCCGGGAGTTATTATGCCGGGACAGTTGGGGCCGATCAGGCGCGTGTCGCGCCCCTCGAGAAACCGCTGCACGCGTATCATGTCGGTCACCGGTATGCCCTCGGTGATACACACCACCAGCGGTATACCCGCGTCTGCGGCTTCCATTATGGCGTCAGCGGCTCCCGGCGGCGGCACGTAGATGACCGATATGTTGGCGCCTTCCTTGTCCACGGCCTCGGCCACGGTATCAAAAACCGGGGTGTCCTCGGCTGTTTGTCCGCCCTTACCGGGGCGGACCCCGGCGACCATGGAGGTGCCGTATTCCCGGCAGCCGTTGAGGTGAAACCTGCCGGTAGCACCCAGGCCCTGGGTAACAACCCTGCTGTTTGAGTCCAGTAGAATGCTCATCCTCGATTCTCCGTCACGCTCGCTGCTCGGCTGCCTGTACCGCCTTCGCGGCACCATCGGCCATGTCCTCGGCCCCGATTATATTGAGTCCCGATTCCCCGATTATGGCCTTGCCCTGGTCAACGTTGGTGCCCTCGAGGCGCACGACCAGGGGAACGGTAATCTCCACATCACGGGCGGCGTCTACCACGCCCTGGGCCAGCACATCGCACTTCATGATGCCGCCGAAGATATTTATAAACACCGCCTCCACGTTCTCGTCTGACAGTATGATCTTGAACGCCTCGGCTACCCTCTCCGCGGTGGCCCCGCCACCGACGTCGCAGAAGTTTGCCGGACGACCACCGGCCGCCTGGATTATATCCATGGTCGCCATGGCCAGGCCCGCGCCGTTGACCATGCAGCCGATGTTTCCATCCAGCGCGATGTAGCTCAGGTCGTACTTACCGGCCCAGGTTTCCTTCGGGTCTTCCTCGGCATCATCGCGCAGGCCAGCGATATCGGGCTGGCGAAAGAGCGCATTGTCGTCGAAAGACACCTTGGCATCCAGCGCCAGCAGCGTACCCGCGCCGGTCTGTACCAGCGGGTTTATTTCGACCATGGTCGCGTCCAATTCGAGCCAGGCGGCGTACAGCGACTTCATGAACACCACCGCTTCGGCAACGCCCTCGGCCGGTATGCCCAGCCAGAAGGCAACCTTGCGAGCCTGACCGTCGATCAGGCCAACGGCGGGGTCGATCTCCTGCCGCATTATTCGCCCGGGGGTCTCCTCGGCGACCTTCTCGATCTCCATACCACCCTCGGTGCTGGCCATCATCACCGGTCTGCCGGTCGCGCGATCGAGCAACAGGCTCATGTAGAGTTCGCGCGCGATATCGCAGCCTTCCTCGACCAGGACCCGGCTCACCCGGCGACCCCCTGCCCCCGTCTGCCTCGTGACGAGCAGTTTACCGAGCATGGCCTCGGCCGCGTCGGCAGCTTCATCCGCGGATCGGACCAGGCGCACTCCACCGGAGAGGTCATGGGCCGGTAGCCCTTCTTTCTCCAGGTGATCGGCAAACAACCGGCCAGCTTCTTCGGCGTTGTCCACTACCGCTCCAGCGCCGCGTCCACCGGCGTGGATCTGCGCCTTTACGACCAGAACTTCGCTGCCCAGTGCAGTCGCGGCTTCGCGAGCCTCTTGTGCGCTGCCGGCGACCTTGCCCGTGGGCACGGCCACGCCGTAGCGTGCCAGCAATTCCTTGCCCTGGTATTCGTGTACGTTCATCCTTTCTGCTTCCTCTCGGCTGCTTTCCTGCCGGTCTAGCGCCCCAGCAGATCGCGCAGTGACTTCACTGTCACGTCGCGCCCCAGCGAGGCTATCGCTTTTGTCAGCGGTATATCCTTGGGACAGGCCTCGACGCAGTTCTGCGCGTTGCCGCAATCAGACAAGCCGCCGCGGCCCATGATGGTTTCCAGTCTTTCCTCCGACTGGACGGCGCCAATGGGGTTCAGGTTAAACAGGAATACCTGACCGAGCGCGTTGGCTCCCATGAACTCCGAGTCGTCGTTGTACTGGGGGCAGGCCTCCAGGCAGCAGCCGCAGGTCATGCAACGCGAGAAGGCATATGTCTGCTCCTGGTTGGCGGCAGATTGGCGCGGGCCCGGGCCGAGGTCGTGGCTACCGTCGAGCTGTACCCAGGCGTGAACGTCCTTGAGTTTTTCGAACATCCTCGAGCGGTCCACCGAGAGGTCACGCACCACCGGGAACTTGGACATGGGCTCGAGCTGTATCGGTTGCTCGAGCTCATCTGCCAGCGCCGTACACGCCTGCCTGACCTTGCCATTGACTATCATTGTGCAAGCGCCGCAGACTTCTTCGAGGCAGTTGCAATCCCAGACTATCGGCCGCGTGGCCTGTCCGGCCGCGTTGACGGGTGCGGCCTGTATGGCCATCAACAACGATATGACGTTGTGCTGGGCCTTCCACGGAAGCGAAAACTCCTCCCAGGAAGCCTCGCCGCCGGGACCGTCCTGCCTGCGCACCCGGATCTCGATGTTCTTAGCTTCGGCCTTGTTCTGTTCGTGGTTCTGTTCGTCAACCATGCCCATTCCCTCAGCGGATATCCACGTTGTAAACGCGGGCTCTCGGCACGACGTGCTCGGTGTCCACGTCTTCGTAATCCAGTTGCGGTCCGTCGGCGGTCCACGTCGCCTTGGTGGTCTTGAGAAAGTTCTCGTCGTCGCGCTCCGGAAAATCCGGTTTGTAATGCGCACCCCGGCTCTCATCCCGAGCGAGCGCGCCCAGCGTGATGACCCGGGCCAGCTCGAGCATGTTCCACAGCTGGTTGGTAAAGCTCAGCTCCTGGTTAGCGCGCTGGCCGTGATCGGTCATGCCGATGTTCTGCCATCGCTCCATGAGTTCCTGCAGCTTCTCGTCGGTTTCCTTGAGGCGATCGTTGTGGCGCTCCACCGTCACGTTCCGGGTCATCCAGTCGCCCAGCTCGTTCCACAGCGCGTAGGCGTTCTCGGTGCCGTCCATGGACCTGAGCTTGGCAAAGCGGTTTTCCATGCGCGCTTTCTGGTCGGCAGCCGCGCTGCCTCCCTCGCCCGCGGTCTCGGCCGAGCGGGCGAGCATGTTGGGCCCGACTATCATGCCACCGTAGATGCACGAGAGCAGCGAGTTGGCTCCCAGCCTGTTCGCACCGTGGTACTGGTACTCGCACTCGCCGGCAGCAAAAAGACCCGGAATATCGGTCTTCTGCTCGGCGTCGACCCACAGGCCACCCATCGAATAGTGCATCGCGGGGAACACCTTCATGGGTGTAAACCGCGGATCTACACCCATGAACTTTTCGTAGATCTCGAGCACGCCACCCAGCTTACGGGTGAGCATGTCGGGGTCGAGGTGAGTGACATCGAGGTACACGCAGTTCTGGTCGTCGATCTGTATACCGTGCTCGAAGACCACCTTGTGGATCGCGCGGCTGGCGATATCGCGCGGTACAAGATTGCCATAAGCCGGGTACCATTCTTCGAGAAAGTACCAGGGCTTACCGTCACGCACGGTCCACACCCGGCCGCCCTCCCCGCGCACCGACTCGGAGATAAGCCGCAGCTTGTCCTGTCCGGGTATCGCGGTCGGGTGTACCTGTATGAACTCTCCGTTGGCGTAGCTTGCCCCCTGTTGGTAAACGGCCGCCGCCGCCGTACCGGTGTTTACCATGGAGTTTGTAGAACGACCGTAAACGATGCCCGGGCCACCGGTGGCCAGCAGCACCGATGGCGCTTCGAAGACTTCGATCTGCATACTGAGCAAGTCGAGAGCTGTTATGCCCGTGCAGGTGCCAGCCTCGTTGACAACGGCCGAAAGGAACTCCCAGTTCTCAAACTTGCGCACCAGGCCTTCGGCCTCGTAGCGGCGAACCTGTTCGTCGAGCGCGTAAAGCAGTTGCTGACCGGTGGTCGCCCCGGCATACGCGGTGCGGTGATGCTTGGTGCCACCGAAGCGCCTGAAATCGAGGTTGCCCTCGGGAGTGCGACTGAAGGGCACGCCCATGCGGTCGAGCAGGTAAATAATCTCGGGTGCCTTGTCGCACATGTTGCGCACCGGGGTCTGGTTGGCGAGGAAATCGCCGCCGTAAACGGTGTCATCAAAGTGGATAGCCGGCGAGTCGCCTTCACCCTTGAGGTTAACCGCCGCGTTGATGCCGCCCTGGGCACAGACCGAGTGACTGCGCTTGACCGGCACTACCGAGAAAAGGTCCACGCCGACGCCGGACTCTGCGATCTTGATGGTAGCCATCAAGCCCGCGAGCCCGCCGCCGACGACGATAAGTCTCTGTTCAGCCACCGTCGTCTCTCCTCATCCCTTGAAGGCCAGGAGAATGTTTACGCCCAGCAGCGACATCCCGGCAAAAACAGCCATGCACGCAGCGTGCAGTACTCGCTGCGCCCGCGGGCCAACGGTGACTCCCCAGGTGACCGAAAAGCCCCACACACCGTTGGTAAAATGAAACACCGATGCCACCACGCCGAGTAAGTAGACACCGAGCAACAACGGGTTGGCCATTGTCTGTTGCATGTACTCAAAATCCGCGTGTGCGCCGGTGAAATAATAGCGCAAGCGGGTAGAGCCAACGTGGAAGCCGATGAACAGGAAAGCGAGCACACCGCTCAAGCGCTGCAGGGTATAGAAGTAGTTATGCATGTAGGGGTAAGACGAAAAATTCGCCTTGCCCGTCCTGACGATGTACAGGCCGTAAAGAGCATGAAAAAGAATCGGAATGTAGAGAACAAAGACCTCTACAGACAACAACAGGGGTAGCGGAATCGCGGCGATGGCCTCCGCGCTTTCAGTCCAGGCCTCGGGGCCCTGCAGAACCTTGCCGTTCTCGTAGAAATGAAACAGCAGGAATCCACCTATCGGCGCGAGCCCCGACAATGAGTGCAGGCGTCGCAGGAGAAAATGCTTTCGGTCAGCTGTCATGGCCATCGCCCGATCTCCCCTTCCTCAGGAACCCAGTACCTTGTCGAGGGCTTCGACCAGCTCGCGGACGTGCCCGGCCGACACCTCCAGCTGTGAAGCCTCGTCGGCGGTCAACTTGTACTCGATAATCTTTTCGACACCAGCGGCGCCGATCTGCGCCGGCACCCCGAGATAGAAGCCCGAGTATCCGTACTCGCCCTGCAGGTAGGCGGCGCAGGGAAGGATTTCTTTCTTGTCAGAGAGATAGGCCTCGGCCATGCGTATGGCCGCGGTGGCCGGCGAGTAGTAAGCCGACCCCGTCTTGAGCAACGCGACCACTTCGCCGCCCGCGCCCCTTACCCGCTGCTCGATCTCGGAAAGTCTCGCTTCGGCAATAAAATCGGTCACCGGTGCACCGCCCGCCGTACAGCTCGACCTGACCGGGACCATGTCGTCGCCGTGGCCGCCCAGGACCACGGCCGACACGCTTTCTACCGACACCTCGAGTTCCTCCGCGATAAAACTCCTGTAGCGCGCCGAGTCCAGGACCCCGGCCATGCCGACGACCTTGCCCTTGGAAAAACCAGTGACCCGGTGGGCGAGGGTAACCATGGCGTCAAGCGGGTTGGAAACGATGATGACCAGCGCATCGGGCGCGTTCTCGCGTATGCCCTCGCTCACCTGCGTCATGATGCCCGCGTTGGTGGCCAGCAGGTCGTCGCGGCTCATGCCCGGCTTGCGGGCCAGGCCGGCGGTCACGATGCAGACATCGGCACCGGCTATGTCGGCGTAGTCGTTGGTTCCGCTCACCGCCGCGTCAAAAGGCTCTATGGGCCCGGCCTCCATGAGGTCGAGCGCCTTGCCCTGCGGCATGCCTTCGACCACGTCGAACAGGACCACGTCGCCCAGCCCCCTGATGAGGGCCAGGTGGGCCGCGGTCGCGCCTATGTTACCAGCCCCTACAAGGGCAATCTTTTTACGTGCCACGTTGCTCTCCTCTGTTTCAGACCCGCTCGAGTCGACTATCTCAACTGGCGAGCTTGTCGATGATGGCAGCGGCAAAACCGGAACAACTCTTCAGGGTTGCTCCCTTCATCTGCCGGTGCAGGTCGTAGGTGACGTCACCGTCGCCTATGGTTTTTTCTATCGCCACCGTGATGTTGCGCGCCGCCTCGTCCCAGCCCAGGTACTCGAGCATCAGCACGCCCGACAGGATCACCGAGCCGGGGTTTACCTTGTCCTGGCCAGCGTACTTGGGAGCGGTGCCGTGGGTCGCTTCAAACACGGCAACGCCGTCGCCTATGTTTGCGCCAGGGGCGAGACCCAGCCCGCCCACCTGCGCAGCTGCCGCGTCAGACAGGTAATCCCCGTTCAAATTAGTCGTCGCTATGACGTCGTACTCGTCGGGCCTGAGCAAGAGCTGTTGAAACATCGCGTCGGCTATGCGGTCCTGGACCAGCAGCTTGCCCTGGGGGCATTTGCCGCCGTGCTGGTCCCACATCTCCTGTTCGGTGATCACCTGGTCGCGAAACTCTTCGACGGCCAGCTCGTAGCCCCAGTCGCGAAAAGCTCCCTCGGTGAATTTCTGGATGTTGCCCTTGTGCACCAGGGTCACGGACTTCCGATTCTTGTCGAGGGCGTAGCGCAGTGCCGCGCGTACCAGGCGCCGCGTGGCCGAACGCGAAACCGGCTTGATGCCGACACCAGAGTCTGGCCTCAATTCACGGCCCGTGAGCTCTTCGACCAGGTCGATTATTTTCCTGGCGTCGTCGGATCCCTCGCTGAACTCCAGCCCGGAGTACACGTCCTCGGTGTTTTCCCTGAACAGCACGATGTCGAGCAGGCCGGGTTCCTTTACCGGTGCCGGTACCCCCTGGAACCACCTGACCGGGCGCACGCAGGAATACAGGTCGTGTATCTGCCTGAGCGCCACGTTGATCGAGCGTATGCCGCCGCCGACCGGGGTCGTGAGCGGCCCCTTTATAGCCACGCGGAAATCGCGAATGGCCTGGTTGGTTTCCTCGGGCAGCCAGGTGTCGGGTCCATAAACACCGTTGGCCTTCTCGCCGGCATAGACTTCCATCCACTGAAGGCCTCGTTCGCCGCCGTAAGTCTGCTCTACTGCCGCGTCGAATACCCCCGCCGCGGCCTTCCAGATATCGGGTCCGGTGCCGTCGCCCTCGATAAAGGGAATTATCGGCTTGTCAGGCACCTGCAGCGATCCATCGGCCGCCACCGACAGCGCCTCGCCCTGGTCAGGAACGCGTATGTGCTCGTAGTCCGGCAATGTTTTGCGCTGCGCGAAGCCCCGCACAGCCGCCCGAGCCTATCCAAGCCCCGCTCGCGAGTCAAAAAGTACAGAAGCCTGACTTAATTTTATTACCGAATCTCTTAAGTCGTACTTATGCTGGTCATGACCCGGATCCGGTGGCTGTCACCACCGACTTGGTCAGGTGCTCGGGCAGCTGCTCGTAGTGAGAAGGGCTCATTTCAAAAGAGCCGCGCCCGCTGGTCATACTCGTGAGGTCGGGTTGGTAGCGCAGCACTTCGGCCAGCGGCACCTTGGCCCGGATCTTTTCGGTGCTGCCCTCCTGGTCCATTCCCTCGACCTTGGCCCTGCGCGAGTTGAGATCTCCCAGTACGTCGCCCATGCACTCATCGGGCACCCTGATCACGAGAGACACGAAGGGCTCCAGAAGTATCGGCTTGGCCTGCTCCACGCCCTCCTTGAAGGCCATGCTGCCAGCCGTCTTGAAAGCCATTTCCGAAGAATCCACGTCGTGGTACTGGCCATCGTAGAGGGTCACTTTTATATCAACCACGGGAAAGCCAGCCAAGGTGCCCTTCTTCATGGCCTCCTTGACACCTTTCTCGACAGCGGGGATGAAGCCCCGCGGAATGGCGCCACCGACTACCTTGTTGACGAAAGTAAACCCGGCCCCCGATGGCTGCGGCTCGATCTCGATCCTGCAGTCGGCAAACTGGCCATGACCACCGGTCTGTTTTTTCAGTCTTCCGTGTGCCTTTACCTTTTTGCGCACCGTCTCGCGGTAGGGAACCTTGGGTGCGTGCAGGACGACCGAGGTACCGTACTTGCGGGCGAGTTTTTCGCAGGCCACCTCCACGTGAAGCTGGCCGGCACCAGAGAGAAGAATCTCGCCGGTGTCTTCGTCCCTCTCCACCTGCAGGTATACATCTTCTTCGGCAACCCGCAGCAGGCCCTGCACGGCCTTGTCCTCCTCGCCGGCCTTCTCGGGCGTGATGGCGAAGGATATCGCGGGGTGCTCCGGCTCCAGTGCTCGCACTTTCACTCGATGCGCCGAGTCGGCAAGCGTGTTGCCCGTATGCGTATCCTTGAGCTTGGCTACCGCTATGATGCTACCCGGCCCGGCCGTTGCGACCTGCTCGGTCTTGCGGCCGTTTACATGCAGCAGGTGACCAAGCCTTTCCTTGCTGTCCTTCGAGGTGTTAACGACGTGCAGGTCGGAGGTCGCGGTACCCGACAGCACTCGCATCACCGACAGCTTACCAGCGTGGGGATCAATGATGGTCTTGAACACTTGCGCAACAAAGGGCGCGTCCGGCTCGGGGCTTATACTGCAGGCCTCGCCCTTGCCGTCTATGCCGTCCACCGCCTGGGCGTCGCTGGGGGCTGGAAGCAGGTCGGCTATAGCATCAAGCAAGGGGACAAAGCCCAGGTTGCGGACTGCCGACCCGCACAACACCGGCACCAGCACTCCCGACGCGACCCCGGCCCGCAGGCCCGCCAACAGATCGTCGTCGCTCAGCTGGCCGTCCTCCAGGTATTTTTCCAGCAGTTCATCGTCGCACTCGGCCGCGTCTTCTACCAGCGTATCCCGGGCCAGTTGAACCTTCTCGGCCATATCGGCACCCAGTTCGTCGGCGCCCACACCGGTCTCGTTGAACTTTCCGGTGTCACCGTCGTAGACCAGCGCCCGCGCCCGCAGAAGATCAACCACCCCGTTTATGCCATCGCCGCCGAGCAGGGGTAGCTGGACCATCACCGCCTTGCCACGCAACACGTTATTGACTATCGCAGCCTGCGCTTCATGATCGCTACCGTCCTTGTCGAGGCGGTTGATAAAGGCCAGCACGGGAACGCTTTCCTCGCTGGCCCAGGAACCCACCCGTCCCGCTTCGGCACTGGCTCCCGAGCTGGCGTCGAGCACCATAACCGCAGCCGAAACGCCACGCAGCGCCGGCCTGAGTTCATGCACAAAATTACCCTGCCCCGGTGTGTCGACGATGGTGACCGCGTGGTTCTTCCAGTCAACGTTGAATATCGATGCCGAAATCGAACAACGGTGCTTGATTTCTTCGGGCTCGGTATCGAAGAGAGAGTTCTCTTCGTCGACCCGGCCCAGGCGGTTGTTGCCACCGGCGGCAAAAACAAGGGCGTCGGCCACCGAGGTCTTCCCCGTGCCCCCCTGCCCCATGATAGCAACGGTACGTACCTCTGAAGATGAAGATGCCACGTGATCCTCCCGGGGCCCTGCAATGACACTACTGCCGGGCCGGCCCCTTTGCCCGTGTTCTAACCCATGTCACCCCGGGTTCTTTCATTGATAATCCTTAGTCCATCGAGAGTGAGAAACTCGTCTACCTCGCTAATGGTCGACGACTCGGCGGCGATGAGCGAAGCCAGCCCCCCCGTCGCGACGACGTAGACGTCTTCGAGTTCTTCGTCCCTTATGACGTGACGAACGAGTCCGTCAACCATTTCGACATAACCGTAGACGACACCTGATTGTATGGCGTTGACCGTGCTGCGCCCTACAACACGGTGCGGTTTGACGAGCTCAACCCGGGGCAGCTTGGCCGTGCGCCGGTAGAGCGCGTCGAGGCTGATACCAATACCCGGAGAGATGACGCCGCCCACGTACTCGCCGTCGGCGGTCACGTAGTCGAGGGTCGTAGCGGTCCCGAAGTCGACGACTATGGTCGCTCCGCCGCTGCGCTCATAACCGGCCACGGCGTTCGCGATACGGTCGGCGCCCACTTCCCTGGGGTTGTCGTAGAGTATCGGCATACCGGTTTTCACGCCGGGCCCGACCACCAACGGGTCGGCGTGAAAATAATCGCGACACAGGGACACGACGACGCCGGTCATCGGGGGAACCACGCTCGAGAGAATTACGTCGGCGATTCCCGGAGACTCCATGCCCGATGCCTGGAACAGGTTCCAGAAGAGCATGCCGTATTCGTCGGCCGTGCGCTCGGCCTCGGTGACGACCCTCCAGTGTTTTTCCAGCGATGCACCGCGGTACAAACCAATGACCGTGTGGGTGTTGCCCACGTCGATGGCCATCAGTAGTTGGTCGCCGCTCGTACCCGGAGTCATCTCAATCCCTTGCCTTCATATAACCGTCCAGCACCGTGACATCGCCTGCCAGCACCCGCTGCGCAGGCTCGTGCTTCCTACCTTTGACCAGAAGTGCACCATCCGTGTCAATACCCTCGCAGATTCCGCCAATGATACGGCCCCCTGCGTTGACGTTTATTTTGCGGCCGATCATGACGCAGCGCATCTCCCACTGGCTGCAGATGGCAGCGAAACCACCTGCAGAGTACTGCTCGTAGAGCAGTTCAAAATGCGACAGCAGGTCAGCGAGAAAGGCCGCACGGTCAACCTTCGCACCGCTGTGCATGAGCACCGAGGTAGCCTTGTCCTGCAGCTCGGGTGGAAAATCAGAAGCCCGGCTGTTGAGGTTGACGCCCACCCCCACCACGACAAAATCCACGCGGTCGGCCTCCGCCTCCATCTCGGTGAGAATGCCGCAGACTTTTGCCCCCTTGAGCAGTACGTCGTTAGGCCACTTGATTTCGGGCTCAAGGCCGAGGTTTTCGAGGCCCAGGGCCACCGCCACTGCGGCCAGCAGGGCCAGCTGCGGCGCCTCGGCCGGGGCGACGCCCGGCCGCAACAGCAACGACAGGTAGAGGTTGACCCCGGCGGTCGACACCCACTGCCTGCCCAGGCGCCCACGCCCGGCTGTCTGCTCATCGGCAACGACGGCCAGGCCCTCGGCCCTCCCCTCGCGGGCCAGTCGACGAAGTTCGTCGTTGGTCGAACCCGTGCAAGACAGGCACAGCAGCTCGCGCCCGAACACGCTGCTCGTCAAGCGCGAAGTAACGTCGTCGGCATGCAGTCGTTCGGGTGATTGCAGCAGCCGGTAGCCCAGCCCGGGGCGACTCTCGATACGGCAACCGGCATTCCTGAGCGCCGCCACGTGTTTCCATACGGCGGCCCTGCTCATGCCGAGACTGCTACCCAGTTGCTGACCTGAAAGAAAGCCCTCGGCCTGACGGAGCGCGGCCAGCACGAGATCGTCGCCTTTCATTCGTCGCCCGTCTTGATTTCCAGTTCCATTGACAGGTCAGCCTGCTTGACCGAGTGAGTGAGCGCACCCACTGACAGGTCGTCGACCCCGGTGGCAGCGTAGTCGGCCACGTCGTCCAGCCCGAGACCACCCGAAGCCTCCAGCCGCGCCCTCCCGGCCACGAGTTTTACCGCCCGCTTCACCTGGGAGGGCGAAAAATTATCCAGCAGGAGGTGGCTTGCTCCCGCCAGCAGCGCTTCCTCTACCTGCCCGAGGTCATCGCACTCAACTTCTATGACCACCCCGGCCGGCGCCCGTTCGGAGGCCGCCTTGACGGCAGCTCCTACACCACCCGCTGCGACTACGTGGTTGTCCTTGATCAACACCGCGTCGTACAACCCCATGCGGTGGTTGTGTCCACCGCCGCAGCGCACCGCGTACTTCTCCATTGCCCTCTGCCCGGTGGCTGTTTTTCGGGTATCGAGCACCCGGCAGGACGACGACACCGCCTCCACCCTGGCTACCACTGCGCCGGTGGCGCTGGCCACGCCGCAGAGATGCCCGAGAAGGTTGAGAAGCGGGCGTTCGACGGCCAGCAGTGCCCGCGCAGAACCATTAACGCGGCAGAGCAGCTCGCCCGCTTGCAGCCGCGCACCGTCGGCGGCCTGTGCGAGCAGCGACAAGGTCCAGGCTTCTTCCTCGGCGCGACCGCGCTCGGCCATGACCGAGAAGACACTATCGAGCAGCGGTACCCCGGCGGCCACCAGCGGCTGCCGCGCGACCACCAGCGCCGTCGCGGCGCAAGCCGCGGGCACCGTGGCCTCGCTGCTGATGTCTCCGCTGCCCAGGTCTTCTTCGAAGGCCAGGCGCAGCAGCGCCAGCACCACGGGGTCACCCAGCGGAGGATCAAAGTTCAGGGCGAATCCCCCAGGCCGCGCATGCGCTCAAGGCCCCGTTGCAGCGTGTCGCGTTCTAGCCGACCGGAATCCGCCCGTGCCCGGGTCTTGTCGATCACTTCGGGAGGAGCCTTGTCCATGAACGATTCGTTGGCCAGCTTGCGCTCGGTAACCTGCAGGTCTTTCTCCACCCGTGAAATCTCGCGGGTGAGCCTGTCCACTTCGGCCCCGATGTCCACATGGTCGAGCACCGGCACCGACAGCTCACAGCCTGCTGCCACCGCGGTGGCAACGCCGGGGGGTGGGTCAGCTGACACGGTAATCGTAGCCACCCGGCCCAGCCTTTGTACCAGGGCCGAGTTGCTCTCTACCAGCTCCGCAACCTCGCCCGGCTGCAGGTACAGCCCGAGTTCGACAGAGGGCGAGATGTTCATTTCAGCCCGGATATTTCGCACCGCCCTCAGGACCTCGATGATGGTGCCGATCTCGTGATCGGCCCCGGGATCGTCCCAGGAAGCCTGCGGCTCGGGCCACGCCGCCTGCATAACGAAATCCGCACCACCACGACCGTCGGCGGGCAGACCCTGCCAAAGTTCCTCGGTAACAAAGGGAACCACCGGGTGCAGCAGGCGCAGCACCTGCTCGAAAACGCCGTTCAATGTTGCCGAGGTCTCCGCGCGGTCGGCCTCGTCACCAGCCAGCAGCACCTTGGATATCTCGATGTACCAGTCGCAGAACTCGTGCCAGGTAAAGCGGTACAAGACCGACGCAGCGTCGTTAAACCTGTAACCGTCAAGCGCTTCCTCCACCTCGCTCACTGCCGCCGCCAACCGCGAACGTATCCAGCGATTAGCCACCAACCGTGGCGATTCGGGCAGGCAGGAAGTCGCATCGCCTTCGCCACGGTTGATCTCAACGTAGCGGGCCGCGTTCCATACCTTGTTGATGAAGTTCCGGTAGCCGGTTATGCGATCGCCGGCCAGGCGCACATCGCGCCCCATGGCCGCGAGCGCGGTCAGGGTAAAACGAAGCGCGTCGGCACCGTACTCGTCGATGATGTCGAGCGGGTCGATCACGTTGCCCACTGACTTGGACATCTTGCGTCCCTGCTCGTCCCTCACCAACGCGTGGATGTACACATCGGCGAACGGCACCTCGTCCATGAAGGCCAGGCCCATCATCATCATGCGGGCAACCCAGAAAAATATGATGTCAAAGCCGGTAACCAGGGTGCTGGTCGGGTAAAAACGCGCGAGGTCTTCGCTGGACCCAGGCCAACCCAGGGTGCTGAACGGCCACAGGGCCGAGGAGAACCAGGTGTCGAGCACGTCTTCGTCCCGGCGCAGTTCGCCCTTGCATGACGTGCATTCCGCGGGGTCTTCACGTGCAACGGTGATCTCGCCGCAGCCATCACAATACCAGGCGGGAATGCGATGGCCCCACCACAACTGCCTCGAAACGCACCAGGGGCGGATGTTTTCCATCCAGGCTCGGTAGGTTTTTTCCCAGTGGGCTGGCACGAAGCGGGTCTCGCCGCGGTCAAGTGCCTGCAGGGTACGATCGGCCAGGTCGCGGACTTCCATGAACCACTGCTCGGACAGCAGGGGCTCAACCGTCTCGTGGCAGCGGTAGCAGGTTCCCACCGAGAGGCGGTGCTCGTCAATCTTGACCAGCACGCCTTCCGCCCTGAGCCTCTCCACCACGGCTTCGCGGCAGCTGGCGATGTCCATGCCGGCAAATTCGCCGGCCTCTTCGGACATGCAGCCCTCGTTGTTCATCACCGATATCATCTCGAGATCGTGGCGCCGTCCCATCTCGTAGTCATCGTGGTGATGCGCAGGCGTGACCTTGAGCGCGCCTGTGCCGAACTCCCGGTCAACATGATTGTCGGCAATGATCGGTATAACGCGGCCGGTAATCGGCAACACTACGCCGCTGCCGATGAGCTTGGTGTAACGCTCGTCGTCGGGGTGCACGGCCACCGCCGTGTCGCCGAGCATGGTCTCGGGCCTGGTGGTGGCCACCTCGAGGGCGCCGTCGCCCTTCTCAAGAGGATAACGAATGTGCCACAGGTGGCCATCGCGCTCTTCGTGCTCTACCTCGATGTCAGAAAGCGCGGTACCACAACGCGGGCACCAGTTGGTCAGGTAGCGATCGCGCTTGATAAGCCCGCGCTCGTACAGGGTCACGAAGACTTCGCGGACCGCCTGCGAAAGACCCTCGTCGAGAGTAAAGCGCTCGCGGCTCCAGTCGCAGGACACGCCCAGCCGCCGCAGCTGCCGCGTTATGGTTCCCCCCGACTCGGCTTTCCACTTCCAGGTCCGTTCCTCGAAACCCTCGCGGCCCAGCTCGTTGCGGTCGATTTTCTCTTCGAGCAACTGCCGCTCGACCACGTTCTGGGTGGCGATACCCGCGTGATCGGTGCCCGGCACCCACAGCACCGAACGGCCTTTCATGCGCTGGTAGCGCACGAGGATGTCCTGCAGGGTGTTGTTCAGGGCGTGCCCCATGTGCAGCGACCCCGTTATGTTGGGAGGCGGTATGACTATCGAATAGGGTTCGCCGTCGGCCGCCGGCTCGAACGCACCCTCGCCCGCCCAGCGTTCGTACCACTTTTCTTCAAAACTCGTTGGATCGTAACCGGCCACGGATCCCGGAAATACAGCAGGCCGGGGCAACGGTCAAAGAGACCAGGTCGTTGTTGAGCTTGACAGCCACGGGGGCTAGAGTCCCGACGCCTCGACCGACGAGGGAGGAAGAACATGAGTGACAGACCGTTCAGCGTACTGGGTATACAACAGATAGCAGTGGGAGGCCTCGACAAGGGCGCCCTGAGAAGACTGTGGGTAGACACCCTGGGCCTCACTGTTACCGGCGATTTCCGGAGCGAAAAGGAAAACGTCGACGAAGACATTACCGTGGCCGGCAGCGGCCCGCTCAAGGTCGAAGTCGACCTCATGCAGCCGATTGACCCCGAAAAGCGTCCCGCCGTTCACAGCCCCCCCCTCAACCACGTCGGCTTGTGGATAGATGACCTCGCAGCCGCCGTGACCTGGCTCGGGGAACAGGGAATGCGCTTTACACCGGGCGGCATACGCAAGGGGGCCGCCGGTTTTGACGTCTGCTTTATTCACCCCAAGGGCAACGAGGAGTCACCCATAGGCGGCGAAGGCGTTCTTATCGAGCTCGTGCAGGCTCCCGAAGCGGTGATCGAGGCCTTCAAAAAAGTCGCCTCGCTGTAGCGTGTAGCAGGCCGGCCAGGCGCCGTTCAGCTGGAAACCCGGGCTCAGCCCAGGGGTGAGACGAAGCGGTAGCCGCCGCGAAAAAACAGCAGTGGGTCCTGCTCGGCATCGCTGCCACCGTCGACGGCCTCACCGAAAAATATCGTGTGGTCGCCCCCCTCGGCCCGGGAGTGGCTTCGGCATTCCAGCCAGGCCAGGGCGCCGTCCAGCAATGGAGCCCCGGTTTCGCCCACTCGAAACGGCAGATCCCGTATGCCTTCGGTTCCGGGCTCAGCTCGCGACGCAAAAAGGGTGGACACCTCTTCCTGTTCGGCCGACAGGATGCTGACGCCAAAGCTCTCGGCGCGCGTAAGCTGGCCGTGGGCTATCCCCCCCTTGTCGGCACAAACGAGAAGCAGTGGAGGCTCCAGTGACACAGAGCTCACGGCGTTGGCCGTAAACCCGTGGTAGAGCCCGTCTACGCAGGTTGTGACCACGGTAACTCCCGTGGCGAAGGCACCCATGATGCCCCTGAAGCTGTTGCTGTCCATGCGCGCGACTCCCCCGGGTTTCCCCGCTGGTGCGAAAGGGGGGACTCGAACCCCCACGACCTCGCGGCCACAGGAACCTGAATCCTGCGCGTCTACCAGTTCCGCCACTTTCGCCAGCTAGGAAGGCGGGGATTGTAACGCATCGCGGCCCGGCCGCAAGCCTGCCCGGTCGCCCAGCAGCGCTTCACCGTCGCCTACCGCCGCCGCAAAGCCACCGCCAGGGGCAAGTCTTTCCCGGTTGATGGCCGCCCTCACGCGCGACAACTCCCGCAGGGCCCGAAACACCACCGAAGGCTTGAGGCCGGTGGAGGCGCCCGAACCGCGGGGAAGATGCTCGACCCCGATCTCGGTCAAACTCGCACCTCGCTTGATCGCGCGGGCCAACAACTCAGCGTAAAGCAGCGCACCGTCGGCGCGGGGCTCAAGGCCATCAATAGCGGCACGCGAAAACAGTTTGTAGCCACAATTCACGTCGCGAACCCGCACACCGAACAACAGCGGCGCTAGCAATCGGCTGTATATCCACCCGGCGGCACGCCGGTGGGCCGGATCACGCCTTGCCCGGCGAAAGCCCAGCACGAGATCGGCCTCGCGGCGAGCCTTCCACAGCGAATCAAAGCCCGTCATCGAGAACTGTCCATCCCCGTCACTCACGAGGACGTGGGTCCCCCTCGCCTCGCGCAGACCACGCTTTACCGCCGCGCCGTAACCCCGGTTGAGCGGATGGGTACAGATGCTCACCCTCGCGTTGTTGCGCTGCAAGGCGTCGAGTACCAGCGCGGTACCGTCGGTACTGCCATCGTCAACCACGCGTATTTCGTAGTCTATCTGCTGCTCGCCGAGCACCCGCTCGGTCTCGGCGACTACCTCGCCGATATTGCCCGCCTCGTTGTAAGCGGGCAGCACCACCGTTAATTCACACTCCACCGAATTGCCCCACTACCCTCTCCTGCCAGCGCCCCTGCCCTTGGAAATTTTGCCCGGTTATCGACCACGGGGCGATTGCCGCCAGCCACTGGCCGCCGTAGAATGTATGGCGTCGTAACTCACCGTGGCTACTCGTTCCAGTACAGTTATTCTCAAGCGCAGGCCGCGTACTCCCATTGCCACGGCCTTCGTGCTCCTTACCGCCCTGTGCAGTGCATACGGATTGACAACCCTGGCCTTGTCCTTCAATCACGCACTGGCCGACTCGGTACTCGCCGCTATCCCCGCACCGGGTCCGGCTCGCAGCCTGGCTTCCGACCCGGCCCTTCTGCGCCAGCTCCGCGTCGATGACGCAAAAGCGTACTTCATAGTTTCCAGCGATCACCGGCGTGCCCTGGTACTCGAAACCTCGGTCACCAACCACGGTTCGGTGGCGCTCGAATCCGTGGTCATCCAAGCGCAAGCCTCGCTGGGCAGTATACCACAGGCCGTGTCCACTACGCACTGCGGGAGAAACGTGTCGCCGCGATTACTGAGAAGATTAACCACGGACCAGCTGCTCGTTCTTCGTGATCTCGATCCCGGCACGGGGTTCCTCCTGCGTCCACAGGATAAGACCAGGTGCCAGGCGATGTTTCCCGCACTGCGACCCAGCGTGGAGAACGTCAGCTACCGGGTTGTGTCGGCCCGCCCCCTGCCTCGCCACCACCGCTGACCTCAGCGTCATTGCCGTCACCCTGTTCGGATTCCGATGCCGGGGTGACGTCAATCTCGTCCGGCTGCCGGGTGGCCCGCCGGAAATTCTTTATCCCCCTGCCCAATCCTTCGCCGATTTCCGGCAATTTGCCGGCACCGAACATGATCAGGATGATCACGAGTATGATTATGAGCTCGGTAACACCCAGTCCGAACATTTATACCTCCAGGCAGTCGCGACAGTGCAATTAATGATACTCCATGGGCCCCTCGGAGAAAACCATTGTCAGGCCGATTCCTCGGCCTTCCACACCAGGCGCGGGTGCCTGGCGGCCCTGGTTTCATCGAGCCGGGCCACCGGGGTGTTGAGCGGGGCGCTTTTTACCTTGCCCGGATCCTCCCGTGCCTCGCGGGCAATAGCGATCATCGCGTCGGCAAACTCGTCAAGGGTTTCAAGGGGCTCGCTCTCGGTGGGCTCGATCATGATGGCCCCCTGTACCACCAAGGGAAAATAAATCGTGGGCGCGTGAAAGCCATAATCAAGCAAGCGCTTGGCCAGGTCGAGGGTCTTTACTCCCCCCTCCAGTTTCTTGTCCGTAAAGACAACCTCGTGCATACACGGGCCATCGCAGGGCAGATCATAGTCCTGCTCGAGCCGCACCCTGAGGTAATTGGCAGCCAACACCGCCATGCGTGTCACCTCGGTCAGGCCGTCGCCTCCACAAGCCTTCATGTAAGCCCAGGCACGAACCAGTATGCCGAAGTTGCCATAAAACGACCGGACCGGACCGATGGAATCGGGCCGGTCGTACTCCCAGTCGAGTTTACCGTCTTTCTCAACCATGCGCGGCGACGGCAGATATTTTTCGAGCTGCTCGGTCACCGCCAGTGGCCCGGCCCCCGGGCCACCGCCACCGTGCGGAGTAGAAAAAGTCTTGTGCAGGTTCACGTGGAGAATGTCGGCGCCCATGTCGCCCGGTCGGGCCACGCCCATGAGCGCGTTCATGTTGGCGCCGTCCATGTAAACCAGTCCGCCGACCTCGTGTACCGCGGCCGTGATCTCGCCCATCGCCGGCTCGAACAGACCCAGCGTATTGGGATTAGTGATCATCAGCCCGGCGACCTCGTCGTCGAGAAGTTCCCGTACCGCGTCGGCCGACACCAGCCCGTCGTCGCCAACCGGCACGACCACGCAGTCGTAACCACAGAGGGCGGCGCTGGCGGGGTTGGTGCCGTGCGCGCTGGCGGGAATGAGCACCTTGCTGCGCGGCTTGCCCTGGTCTTCATGCCAGGCGCGCATTATCTTGATGCCGGCCAGTTCGCCCTGGGCTCCGGCGGCCGGCTGCAACGACACCGAGGCAAGGCCGCTGATTTCAACCAGCCATTCTTCCAGCTCGCGCAGCAGGCGCAGGTTGCCCTGCACGAGTTCAATTGGTGCGTAGGGGTGCGACGCCACGAAGCCTTCGAGCCCCGCTACCTTGTCGTTCACGACCGGGTTGTACTTCATCGTGCACGAACCCAGTGGATAAAAATCGGCAGCGGCCGAATAGTTGAGCTGAGACAGGCGTAGATAGTGGCGCAGGACCTCGGGCTCGCTCATTTCCGGAAAGCCCTCCAGGTCGGCTCTCAGCAGTTTTGCATCCAGGGGCAACGGCCCCGGTTCGGGCAGGTCCAACCCGCAACGGCCCGGACTGCCCTTCTCGAACACGGTCTTCTCCGGGCCCCGGTCTACTCCAGCACTCACGCCGACAACCTCAATGTTCGCGACCTCACCACGCTTGCCTCAAGCCGCCATGCTCTGCCGGGCAGTTGAAACCAGCAGGTCAAAGTCCGCGTCGCTGTTGACCTCGGTCACGGTCACCAGCACCCGGTTCTCGCCGCCATCCGCGCAGCTGCCTTCGAGATCGGCCACGCGCACCCCGGGAACAACTCCATGCTGGACGCAGTTCTCGAACCAGTGCTTGCTGTCGGGTACCTCGATGGCGAACTCGTTGAAAAACGGCGCGCTGAAAACCGGGGCGAGGCCGGCTTCAGACGCCAGGCGCTCGGCCAACTGGTGGGCCCGCGCGGTGTTGAGGGCCGCCAGTTTTCTCAGTCCCTTGCGTCCGGCAAGGCCCAGAAAGGTGGTGACCGCCAGCGCGGCCAAGCCCTGGTTGGTGCAGATGTTGGACGTCGCGCGTTCCCTGCGGATATGTTGCTCGCGGGTGGCCAGGGTGAGAACGTAGCCCCTCCTGCCGTTGCTGTCGCGGGTCTCTCCCACGAGGCGGCCGGGAACCTGCCGCAGGTATTGCTGCCTCGCGGCGAACAGGCCGACCCCGGGTCCGCCGTAAGAGATCGGCAAGCCCAGCCCCTGTCCCTCCGCCACGGCCACGTCAGCCCCGAGTTCACCGGGCGACCTCAGCAGGCCCAGGGCCAGGGGCTCGCTGGTTACGCTCAACGACAAGGCCCCGCAACGCCGGGCCAGCCGTGATGCAGTGCCGAGGTCGTCGATTACGCCGTAAAAATTAGGGTAACCCGTACATATGGCCGCTACGTCATCGCCAAGCGCTCTCTCAAGCAGATCGGCGTCGGTGCGCCCGTTTTTATCCAAGCCGATCAGCTCTACTTCGGTGTCTCCCGAGCCACGCAGGTAGGTCTCGGTCACGGCGCGGTAAGCGGGGTGAACACCGGCAGACATGAGAACGCGGCGGCGACCACGGCCGACCCTGAGCGACAGCAGCACAGCCTCGGCCAGGGCCGAAGCCCCGTCGTAGAGACTGGCGTTGGCCACGTCGAGTCCGCACAAGAGCGCGACGTAAGTCTGGAACTCGAAACATGCCTGCAGCGTGCCCTGGCTGACCTCGGGCTGGTAGGGAGTGTAGGCCGTCGCGAACTCGGCCCGGGATAAAACAGCAGATACCACCGAGGAAACGTCCCTTCGGTAGCAGCCCGCCCCCTGGAAGGAAGGCAGGATGCTGTTGCTCGTCGATAACTCGCCGGCCCGCTCCAGGACCTCGGCTTCAGGGCAGCCATCGGGCAGTCCGAGGGCCTGTTGGGCGCGAAGATTCGCGGGCACCTGTACGAGCAACTCGTCTACGGATTCCAACCCCACGGTGGCCAGCATGTGGCTGATGTCAGTCGGGGTATGCGGCAGGTAGCGCAACTGTCAGCCTCCCTCGCTGACCAGGTCCCGGTACTCGTCGGCCGACATCAGGCCGGCCGTAGGGTCGTCGTCGCTCGGCTCCATGTGTACCAGCCAGCCATAACCGTAGGGGTCTTCGTTGAGCACCTCGGGGCCATCTGCCAAATCGTTATTCACCTTGACCACCTTGCCGCTGATTGGCGAGTAGACCTCAGACACGGTCTTTACCGACTCGATCTCGGCCAGCTGCTCGTCCTTGGAAAGTACCACGTCGGACAGGTCAGGCAGCTGGATAAAGACGATGTCGCCCAGCTGTTCCTGCGCGTAGTCGGTGATGCCTACTACGACCAGGCCGTCGTCTTCCAGTCGCAGCCACTCGTGCTCCGTCGTGTAATAAACGTCATCAGGAAACTCCATGTCCTCTCCTCTATCCTTGCCCTCGATTCAACCGTTTGCGGTTCAAAAAAAGCACCCGCGACTCAGCGCTGCCTAACATAAAAAGGCAGGGCCGTCACATCGGCGGGCTTGATACGACCCCTCACGTCGACGCTGAGCCCAGCTGTTGCTGACTCGGCGTCGACCAGCGCCATCGCCACGGGCCGGCCCAGGCTGGGAGAATGCGTCCCGCTCGTGACCCGGCCGACCACCTTGTCCCCGGCCAGAACCTCGTGGCCCTGCCGGGCTATGGCGCCGTCGGGCAGAAGCCCCAGCAGTAAGCGCGCGGGGCCGCGCTCGCGCTCGGCGGCCAGCGTCTCTCCCCCGATGGCGGTCTTGATATCGTCCCGGACAAATCTTCCAAGGCCTGCCTCGAGAGGACTTATGTCGAGGGCCAGTTCGTGGCCGTAAAGAGGCAGGCCAGCTTCGAGTCTCAGGGTATCCCTGGCCCCGAGACCGGCAGGTACTACCCCCAGTGGTCGGCCAGCGTCAGCAATAGCGTTCCACACGCCCTCGGCCCGGGCCGAGGGCAGGAACAACTCAAAACCGTCCTCGCCCGTGTAGCCGGTTCTCGCCAGCAGCGCCGTTTCGCCCTCCAGTATGATTTCGCGACAGGCGAAGCGCGACAGATTCGCGGCGCCGTCGACAAGCTCGCCCAGCACGGTCGCGGCCGCCGGTCCCTGTAGCGCGATCAATGCCGTATCGGCACTCCTGTCCTCTACCTCGCACCGCGAGCCGGCGTGCTCGTTTATCCAGGCCAGGTCCGTCTCCACGTTACCGGCGTTGAGACACACCATGTAGCGTTGTTCCTCGATACGATAGACGATGACATCGTCCATGACGCCACCCGAGGGCTCACACATGAGCCCGTATTTTGCCCTGCCTACCCGGAGTTTTCTCAGCTCGCTGGTAAACAGCTGCTCACAGGCGTCGATCGCAGCCGGACCCCGCAGTTCGACCTCGCCCATGTGGCTGGCATCGAACACGCCGCCCGCAGTCCTGACGGCATTGTGTTCTTTTACAATCGAGCTGTACTGCAGCGGCATGCTCCAGCCCGAGAATTCGACCATGCGCGCGCTGGCGTCCAGGTGGGTCGCGTACAGCGGCGTACGCGCAGCGCTGCCACTCACGCTGCGCGCTCTGCCGCTAGTGCAGCAAGCCACGCGTCGCGCGTGTTTCGAAGCAGTACCGCCACCGTCATAGGGCCGACACCGCCCGGAACAGGCGTTATGTACGCAGCCCGCCGTCTCGCCACCTCGAAATCCACGTCGCCCACGAGGCGGCCGTCTACGCGGTTGATGCCCACATCGATCACGACCGAGCCGGGCTTTACCCACTCACCGGGAATGGCACGGGGGCTGCCTATGGCCACCACCAGTACGTCGGCGCTTTCTACCTGTCGTTGCAGGTCGGCGGTGCGCGAGTGACACAGCACCACCGTGGCGTGGCGCTCGAGCAGCAGCATGGATACCGGCTTGCCCACCAGCGCCGAGCGACCGATGACTACCGCGTGCAGACCGGCAAGATCAACGCCCGTGGTATCGATAAGGTGCACGCAGCTCACCGGCGTGCAAGGTCGCGGGCCTGGCCGGCCAGTGAACAAAGCGCCCTGGTTTACGGGGTGCAGACCATCCACGTCCTTGCCCGGGTCCACTGCCGCCACGGCCGCGTCTTCGTCGAGTTGGGCCGGCAGCGGAAGCTGGACGATGATGCCATCGATGCCCTCGTCGCGGTTGCTGTCTTCGATGACGGCCAGCAGCTCCTGCATGCTCACGTCCGCGGGCAGCGCGCGGTGCTCGGAGTTCATGCCCACCTCGCCGGCCTCGCGAATCTTACGCGCCACGTAAACCGCCGACGCGGGATCGTCGCCGACCAGTATCGTGGCCAGCCCCGGTTTTCTTGCACCGGCAGCCACCCGGCTATCGACGTCAGCTGCCACCTCGGCCCTGACGGCCGCCGCCTCGGCCTTGCCGTCTATAAGCTTCGCGCCCGCGGCTTCTCCGTCGGAAGCGCCGCCAGCTGTCGCCCCGCCACCACTCACGTCAGCGCCCCGCGGCCTTCACCATGCGGGCCACCAGCTCACGGACATGAAGGTCGGCCTGCTCCATGGCGCTGTTTAATCGGAGTTCTTCTCCCGTGGCCATCATCGAAATCCGGCCAAACATCCCCGGCATTTCCTGGCCACCGTACTCGCTGCCGCTCCACCTGCGCTCGAGCCCATCGGCGTCAAGCAGGGCGGCGTAAACCGTGGCCTCTCCCGAAACGGTAGCGGTCCTCGCCGTTCCCACGCGCGGCACGGTCTCGGCCAGGGCCGGGACGAGAAAGACATCGACCTCGCCCCGGGCCGCGAGGCGTTCGGCCAACTGGCGCTTGCTCTCACCTTTGCGGGGCGAGACGGAGTCCCGGTCCAGGGCGTGATAGGCCGGATGGCGGGCCAGTGCCTCGTAGAAAAAAGCAGTGACCAGCTCCGCGTCGGCGCCGGTTACCGACTTGAGCACCACGGCGTCCGGGCAGAGCTCGCAGGAGTTGCTGGTTTTGCCGTCGGTCCAGGCTGCCGGCAGCACGGCTATGGCGATCACTTTCCCGCGGCCGCCGACCAGGTCCACGGGAAGTTCATCCTTGCCCGAGCAGCCACCCAGGGCCGTGGCTGATGCCAGGGCCAGCGACATAAACGCCATCGCCGCGCGCAGCTTCACGCGTCTTTCCTCAAGCCCAGCCCTCGCAGCTGGGCAAGGTCAACGGGCGACGGCGCGTCGGTCAGCGGGCAGGCCGCGCGCTGGGTTTTAGGAAACGCGATGACATCGCGAATTGAGTCGCAACCGGTGAGCATGCCCACCAGCCTGTCCAGCCCCAGCGCGAGCCCGGCGTGGGGTGGCGCACCGAAAGAAAGCGCCTCGAGCAGAAAACCAAACTTCTCCTCCGCTTCTTCCTTGTCGATGCCGAGCACGCCCAGCACCTGCTGCTGCAGCTCGGGGCTGTGAATACGAACCGAGCCACCACCCAGCTCAACACCGTTGAGAACCACGTCGTATGCGTCTGCCAGTACCGAGCCCGGGGACTCGTCCAGCTTGCCCACGTGGTCGGGCCGCGGCGCCGTAAACGGGTGGTGCAGCGCCTGCCATCGCTTGTCGCCTTCATCGTATTCCACCAGCGGAAAGTCTACCACCCAGAGAAAATCGAAGCGTTCGGGATCTGCGAGACCCCTGAGCTCAGCCAGGTGACAACGCAGGTTGCCGAGCACGTCGCAGACCACCCGGTAGCTGTCGGCACCAAAAAGAACCAGGTCTCCCTCGGCCGGTTGGCAACGCTCGGAGAGCGCCTCTTTCTCAGCGTCCGAGAAAAACTTCACCACCGGCGATTGCCACCCGTCGCTGGTGACTTTTATCCAGGCCAGGCCACCCGCGCCGTGGGTTTTTGCGACCTCGCCGAGGTCGTCGAGCTCCTTGCGCGACATGTCGGCGCCACCGCGCACGACAATGGCCTTCACCACGCCGCCACTTTCCACCACCGACCGAAACACCTTGAACTCGCTCTGCGCGAAGACCTCGCTGAGATCGACCAGCTCCATCCCGAAACGGGTGTCGGGGCGGTCGCTGCCGTAGCGGTCCATCGAGTCGTGCCAGGTCAAGCGCGGAAACGCTACGTCGAAGGACTGCCCCGCCAGCTCTGTGAACAACTTCTTCAACAGCCCCTCGACACCGGCCATCACCTGGTCGGAATCGGCAAAAGCCATCTCCATATCAATCTGCGTAAACTCGGGCTGCCGGTCAGCCCTTAGATCTTCGTCGCGAAAGCAACGGGCCACCTGGTAGTAGCGGTCCACGCCCGAGACCATGAGGAGCTGCTTGAACAACTGCGGCGACTGCGGCAAGGCAAAAAAGCTGCCCGGATACACACGACTGGGCACAAGGTAATCGCGCGCGCCCTCGGGAGTGCTGCGTGTGAGCATCGGGGTCTCCACCTCGATGAATCCGGATTCGTCAAACCAGCGCCGCGTTATCGATACGACTTCGTGCCTCAAGCGCAGGTTGCGCTGCATGACGGGGCGGCGCAGGTCGAGGTAACGGTAACTCAACCTCACGTTCTCGGTAATGCGAGCGTCGTCCTCGATGGGAAAAGGGCTGGGCTTGGCGCTGTTGAGTATCTCGAGCCTGTCGACCATGACTTCAACCGAACCGGTCGGCAGCTCGGGGTTCACGGTATCCTCGCTGCGCTCGCGCAGGTGACCTTCGACAGCGATAACGAACTCCCCACGTAGTTGACCGGCCAGCTCGTGGGCGGTCGCGTTTTCCTGGGGATCAAACACCACCTGCAACAAGCCCGTATGATCGCGCAGGTCTACGAAGATTATTCCCCCGTGATCCCGCCTCGAATGAACCCAGCCCGCGACAAACAGGGTTTCGCCTGCCTGTCCCGCGCGCGGTTCGCTGCAATAACAGCTACGCTCCACCTTCTACTGCCTCCCCTATGCCCTTGATCACTTGCTCCGCGTCGCCATCGAGCTCGATAAGCTGCGCGTGATCGGCCTTGTTAACCATGTCTCGCAGCGTAGCCTTGCCGGCTTCCAGTTCAGCCTCGCCGACCAGCAGCACGCAGGCTGCCCCCGAACGGTCGGCCCGCTTCATCTGGGCCTTGAGACTGCGCGAAGGGCTCTCGACTTCCACGCGCTTGCCGACCCTCCTCAGGCGTCGGGCCAGGCCCAGCACCACGCCCAGCGCACGCTCTTCGAGCGGGGCCAGCACTATATCGACAGGCGGCGCGCCGGGTTCCTGGCCTGCCGCTGCCAGCACCATGCGCTCCAGCCCGAAAGCGAAGCCGACACCGGCGATATCGGGCCCGCCCAGCAAAGCGGCCAGGCCATCGTAGCGCCCACCCCCGCCCACGGCGTCCTGCGAACCGAGGCCGGCTGCCGTCACTTCGAACGCGGTGCGACAATAGTAGTCCAGGCCCCGTACCATGCGCGGATTGGCGATAACCTCTACCCCCGACTCGGTGAGGAGCTCCTTGACCCTGCCGTGGTGGCTCTCACAGTCGTCGCACAGCGAGTCTACCATCATCGGTGCTCCCCGCATCGCCTCCCTGCAAGCCTCGACCTTGCAGTCGAGCAGGCGCAGCGGATTACGTTGCAGGCGCGAGCGACAGTCGTCGCACAGCGAATCTATTCGCTCCTCGCCCCAGGCCGCGAGTGCATTCCTGTAAGCGGGACGGCAAGCCTCGTCGCCCAGGCTGTTGAGCTCGACACGGTACTCCCTCAAGCCAACGGCTTCGCAGATATCGGCCACGAGCGTCACTGCCTCGGCGTCGGAAGCCGGGTCGCTGCGGCCAAGCATCTCGGCTCCTATCTGGCTGAACTGACGAAAGCGCCCCTTCTGAGGGCGTTCCCTCCTGAACATGGGCCCCTGGTAGTAGAACCGCCCCTCGGGCTGCGAGCGAGCCAAGCCGGCGGCCAGGTAGGCCCGCACCAGCGACGCGGTCCCCTCGGGTCGCAGCGCCAGCGTGGAGCCGTCTCGATCCTCGAAGGTATACATTTCTTTCTCGACGATATCGGAAGTGCCTCCCACGGTCCGCTTGAAGAGCTCGACCTTTTCGAGCAGTGGTAGTTCCAGTTCCTCGAAGCCGTAGTTTTCGAGGACCTCGCAGCTTGCTTCGCGCACAGCTCGTCGCGCCAGCACTTCGCCAGCCTGAATGTCGCGAAATCCCTTGACTGCTGCCAGTTTCATCGACGCCCTCGAGGCCCGTCGTGTCCGGCCCGGCGCGGCCCTTTATCGGGTCGACCCCCCGAATAGTCAACGCGCCCTTTGCCGTTATAAACAGTCATCACCGCGCGCCGCCTGCCCGGCTTGCGCTCAAGCAGCACGCGGACGGCACCCTCTTGCGATGTTGACAGGAAGCTACAGCCCGCGAACTGCCAGCGCGCCACGACCTCGGGGCGCGGAAAGCCCCAACGATTGTCACGCCCTGCCGATGCCACCGCCAGTGCCGGGCAGGCCCTGTTGACCAGGCCGGCCGTCGAAGAGCTCGAGCTGCCGTGGTGGGGCACCTTGATCACGTCCAGGCGGCGACCTCTCTGCAGGCCTTGCAGCAAGCGGCTTTCGGCCCTGGATTCAACGTCGCCGGTGAGCAACACGCGGCGCCCCCTCCAGGCCAGCAGCAGCACCAGCGAACGGTCATTGGACGCGCACTCGCCGCTGCCGTCGGGAGGATTGAGAATCCGCAGGCGCAGGCGACCTGCACCCTCCCGACCTGGGAACGAGAAACGCCCCTTGCCATGCATTGCGACCACGGGGACGCCCGCTCGACCCAGGCGCTCGAGGAAACGGCCGAAGGAAGAACTCTCGCAGCGGCCCCCGGGCCACACGAAACGGCCCAGCTCGATACGCTCGAGCAGATCATCGAAACCTCCCCAGTGGTCGCTCTGCACGTGCGTGGCCAGCATCGTGTCTACGCGTCCTATCTGCATCCGCCTGAGCAGCGGGCTAAGCACCAGGCTTCCACGGCCGGGCGGGCCACCGTCCACGAGCAACACCCTGCCGCCGGGAAGCCTGAGCAGCGTGGAGTCTCCCTGCCCCACCGAGGCAAATACGATTTCGAGGCTGTCCTGCGTCCAGCGCTGCTGCCAGGCCAGCGACAGGCACGCAGTGGTTGCGACCAGCAAGAGAGCGGCCGTCAGTCGACGGCGTTTCGAGAACAGCAGTAATGGTGGACCTGCCAGTAGCAGCATCAGCAGTGGCCAGCCCGGCGCCACGACGTTCAGCCCCGCTCCGGGAATGCCCGCGCCCAGGCGGGCGAGACCGAGTAACAGCTCGGCAGAAAATACGGCCAGGCCCAGCAGCGGGGAAAACAACAGCGGCAGTAAGAACCAACAAAGCGCCGATGCCAGCGCCAATGTCACCGTAACGGCAACCAGCGGCAGGGCCGGCAGGTTGACCAAGGGCGCCACCAGGCTGAGCCGCCCGAAGTGCTGCGCGGCCAGCGGCGCAGTGCAGTACCAGGCAACGAGGCAGACAGCCAGGTAGTCGACAGCCCGGTGGGTCCAGCCGCGCGAATGCCCTTCGGGCTGCCCGCGCGCCGAGCCCAGCAGCAACAACCCGCAGACGGCTGCGAACGAGAGCTGAAAACCAGCCTCGGCCGCCATTCCGCCGCGCCACAAGAGCAGCGACACGCAAGCCAGCGCCAGGCCGTGACCGGCCGCGGTCCGCCGCCCCGCCCATAACAGCAGCGACGGCAGCGCGAGCATTATCAACGCCCGCAGCACCGGCACCCGCCCGCCGGCCATGAGTCCGTAAGCAACCGCCGTGGCCAGAGCCGCGAGCAACGCCGGACGCCTTACATCATACAGCACCGGCAAGCGCGGCAGTGCCAGCAACAGCCCGTGCAGCAGCGCGTACACCGCGCCGGCGACCAGGCCTATGTGCAATCCCGAGATGGCCAGCAGGTGGCCCAGTCCCGAGTCGCGGATAGCCGCGAGGTCGTCCGGGCCTATTCCATCGCGATGACCGGTGAGCAGCGCCGCGACCAGGCCCGCGCCGGGCCCGCGCCCGCGCCTGATGTCGGCGGCCAGCTCGGCCCGCGCGCGCGAGAGAGCAGCATCGAAACCAGGCGCCGGACCCAGGTCCACCAGGCCCTCGGCGCTCCAGGACCAGGCGCTTACAAAAACGCCCCGCCTGCCGTTCCAGTCGCGCCAGCTGCTCTCCCCCGGGTTGCCGAAGTCGCTTATCCTCCTGAGGGTGGATGACAAGGCGATGCGCCTTCCAGCCAGCGAACCCTCACCGCCGTGGCGCAGGTAGAGCACCACGCGACCGTCCAGCTGTTCGCCGTCAGCGGTCTCTACGGCGTCCAGCAGCAGCCGGCTTCCACCCGAAGCGCTGCCCTTGACCGAAACCACGTCGGCCTCGAACGCCAACGCCCCGCTGCTGCGGGATCTTCCCTTGAGCAAACCGGTGACGTGACCATCGGGCGGGGGTTCCGCCGGTGGCAACGCTCTCCAGCCCACCAACAGAGCCAGCAACACGACCGCGAGCAGGGATCTTTTATTGAGCAGGCCCCTCGCCACCGAGCAGCCTGCCCACGCGGCGCAAAGCAGCGCGGGCAGAAGGCGTTCAAACCATTGCCCGGGCAGTACCGGCAGCCCCGCGGCGCAGCACCACGCCGCCGAAAAAGACGCCAACGCCGCCAGGTATACCGCCACTGTTATCCATTAGCGCGAGCGGCGGCCGGCTTTCAAGGGCTGAAGGCAAAGCTATACCCGGCCGGTAATGCCGGGGTTGTTATGACGGCCTGCCAGGTCGGCTAGCGGTCTCAGCGCGAGGGGCCAGCCTGCAAGGCCGCCTTGATCAGGGCCGCCAACTCGTCGCCAAAACCGGCCAGCGAGGCGATCTCTTCTACGTCGGCCTCGCGCACGCGCTTTACGCTACCGAAATGCCTCAGCAGCGCCTTTCGCCTCGACGGGCCAACGCCGGCGATGTCGTCGAGTTCGGATCGCAAGCGGCGCTTAGAACGAAGCTTGCGGTGGTAGGTGATCGCAAAGCGGTGAGCTTCGTCGCGCAAGCGCTGCAGCAGGAACAAGGCGTTGGAGTTGCGCCTGAGCTTTATCGGGTTGGAGCGCCCTGGCCGGAACACGCGCTCCTCACTGTGCTGGATTTCTTCTGAGCGAGCGTCACCCGTAACCTTGTCCTTGGCCAATGAGGCCAGCTCGACCCCCTCCACCCCGAGCTCGCGCAACACCTCCACCGCCATCGACAGCTGCCCCCTGCCGCCGTCGACCAGCAGGAGGTCGGGCAGGCCACCCTCGCTGACCCCGCGCACCAGGCGCCGACGCAGCACCTCTTTCATGGCCGCGTAGTCATCGTTGCGCGGCACTTCCTTGAGCCGGTAGTGACGATAGCCCGACCTGTCGGGCAGGCCTTCGTCAAAAGCCACCATGGAAGCAACAACGTCTTCGCCCGAGACGTGCGAGATATCAAAACACTCCACGCGCTTGGGAATACTCGACAGCCCCAGCCTGTCGCGCAGTTCCTTGAGCATCTTCTCGCGGCGCAGGGACTCGTCGCTGCGTTCAGAAAGCGCGTGCACCGCGTTGCGCACGGCCATCTCTACGAGTCGTTTTTTTTCGCCCCGCAACGGTACCAGCACCGACACCTTCCTGCCCAGGCGTGACGAAAGAACGCTGGCCAAGGTCTCGCGCCCCTCGACATCCACGGGTAGCAACACCTCCGTGGGAACATAACGGTCACCCTCGTAGAAGCGTCCGAGCAGTGAATCGAGGACTTCCTCGTCGGGAAAATAGTGATCATCAAACTGGTAAGACAGGTGGGCCGACAGCCGTCCCGACCTCACCAGCAACACCTGGGCCTGGACGAATCCGCCTTCCCGCGCCAGGCCAAAAACGTCGCGATCGCCGCCGCCGTGCACCACCACCTTCTGCTTGTCGGCCACGGTCTTGATCGCGGCGGCCCGGTCGCGCAGCCTCGCCGCGTCTTCATACTCCTCGGCGGCAGCGGCCTTGGCCATGCGCCGCTCGATATCGCGCAACAGGCCGTCGGTCTTTCCCTCAAGAAGCTTCACCGCCCCGTCGAGATGAAGCGCGTAGGCCTCCTTGTCTACCTCGTAAACACAGGGGGCCAGGCAACGCTTGATCTGGTACTCGAGGCAGGGACGGGAACGATTACGAAACACTGTGTCCGAGCAGGTACGCAGCGGAAACACCCTGCGTATGGTAGCCAGGGTTTCGTGTACGCCCGACGCCGACGGATAAGGACCGAGGTAGGTACTACCATCGCGCTGGATACGCCGTGTCGGAAACAGCCGCGGCCACTCGTCCTTGCTCGTGACCTTGACCGACAGGTAACTCTTGTCGTCCTTCAGGCGTATGTTGTACCGTGGCTTGTACTGCTGGATGAGGTTGGCCTCCAGCATCAGGGCCTCGGCTTCGCCCTCGGTCACGAGGGTCTCGAGGTCGGCGACCTTCTGCATCAGGAACCGCAACTGGTAACGCCCGTCGCCCCCCTCGGCGAGGTAGCTGCGCAGGCGTTGGCGAAGACTGCGCGCCTTGCCGACGTACAGCACCTTGCCCTTGCTGTCCTTGAACAGGTAGACGCCCGGGCCAGTGGCAAGCGTGGCTACCTTTGCCACCAGCCTCTCCCGAGTGCCAGGGACTTTTTTGTCCTCGGCGGAGGGTCCGTCAGCCACCGAACCCGAGCTCCTGCTGCTCGAGGCGGTTGGCCTTGTCCCTGAGCTCGGCTGCCTTTTCGAAATCCATTCCGGCGGCCGCTTCTTTCATGCGTCGCCTGAGGGTTTCGATCTCTGCGCGAATCCCGCCGTCGCCATAATCAGCCGGGGCCTCGGCTACCTCGGGGATCGGGCCGTAGTCGGCCTCGGCCATGCGCACCATCGGATCGTCCACGCCCCGCGTGATGCCCCGGGCCTGGATACCGTGCTCCGCGTTGTATGCCTCCTGCATCTCGCGGCGACGGGCGGTCTCGTCCATGGCCTGCTCCATGGCGCCGGTTATCCTGTCGGCGTACATGATGACCTTGCCGTCTATATGGCGCGCGGCCCTGCCCATGGTCTGTATCAGAGACCTCGCAGAGCGGAGAAACCCTTCCTTGTCAGCGTCGAGTATCGCCACCAGCGATACCTCGGGTAGATCCAGCCCCTCCCTGAGCAGGTTGATTCCCACCAGCACGTCGAACACTCCACGCCTCAGGTCACGCAGGATCTCCACCCTCTCCAGGGTGACCACGTCCGAGTGAAGGTAGCGCACCTTGATGCCGAGCTCGTCGTAGTACTCGCTCAGGTCCTCGGCCATCTTCTTGGTCAGGGTCGTGACGAGCACCCTCTGGTCAAGTTCGACGCGCAAGCGAACTTCGTCGAGCAGGTCGTCTACCTGGTTGCCGGCTCCCCTCACCTCGACCTCGGGGTCCACCAGCCCGGTAGGACGAACGAGCTGTTCGACCACGACACCAGCCGACTTCTCGAGTTCGTAGTCACCGGGCGTGGCCGACACGTAGACTATCGGGCCCATCACATCGCCGAATTCTTCGAAGGTAAGCGGCCGGTTGTCCAGCGCCGACGGCAACCTGAAACCGAAATCAACCAGGGTGTTTTTACGCGACCTGTCGGCACGGTACATGCCGCCTACCTGTGAAACACTGATGTGACTCTCGTCGAGAAAGGCCACGAAATCATCGGGAAAATAGTGCAACAGCGTGGCCGGCGTCTCCCCGGCACCCCGGCCGGCCAGGTGCCTCGAGTAGTTCTCAATACCGGTGCAGACGCCCATCTCCTCGAGCATTTCGATGTCGTAGAGTGTCCGCTGCTCCAGCCGCTGGGCCTCCAGCGCCTTGTCCTCGGCGCGCAGTTCGGTGCCGCGCAGGCCCAGCTCGTTGCGGATGCGTTCGATGGCGACCTTCATGTTTTCAGCGGTGGTCACGTAATGACTGGCGGGGTAGAGCACCAACCGTTCCAGCTTACGGTTGACCGTGCCTCGCAGCGGGTCGATCTCCTTTATGGATTCCACTTCGTCGTCAAAGAACTCTACGCGCAGGGCGCGGGCGTCTTCGTAGACAGGAAATATTTCGACGAGATCGCCCCTTACCCTGAAGGTGCCACGGTGAAAGTCGGCGTCATCGCGCTGGTAGTTAATGGCGACCAGCTTGCGCATGACCTCGTCACGATTGGCCCGCTGCCCTTCCTCGAGAAACAGCAACATCTTGAAGTAATCTTCGGGCGTGCCGAGGCCGTATATGCACGACACCGAGGCGACGATGAGAACGTCGCTGCGCTCGAGCAGCGCACGGGTGGCCGAATGGCGCATCTTGTCTATCTCGTCGTTGATCGACGAATCTTTCTCGATGTAGGTATCGGTGCTCGGTACGTAGGCCTCGGGTTGGTAGTAATCGTAGTACGATACGAAGTAGCGAACCGCGTTAGAGGGAAAGAGTTGCTTGAACTCGCTGTAGAGCTGGGCGGCCAGGGTCTTGTTGGGTGCGAGCACGAGCGCGGGCCTGTTCAGGCGCTCGATGACGTTGGCCATGGTAAAGGTCTTGCCCGAACCGGTGACCCCCAGAAGCACCTGGTGCTCCGAACCCTGCTCTATTCCCGCCACGAGTTCGCGGACGGCGGCTGGCTGATCGCCCTGCAGGCGGAAGTCGGTCTCGAGCTTGAAAGTGCCTTCGTGTCGCAAGAGCGATACTTACACCATCGCCGCTGTCTCGTTAACCCCCGCCCGGGACGTTTAAGCCTAGGGCATGGCGGCTTGGAGTTTCATGATGGCCGGACCGAGAATGACGAGAAACATCGTTGGAAAGATAAACAGCACCAGGGGAAACAGGAGTTTTACCGCCGCCTTGTTGGCGGCTTCCTGGGCCATCTGCTTGCGCCGCGATCGCGACTCGCCGGCAAAAACCCTCAGCGCGTCGGCTATGTTGGTGCCCAGCTTGTCGCTCTGGACCATGAAAGAAGAAAAGGCCTTGAGGTCCTCTGCGTCGTTGCGCCTGCCCAGTTCAAGAAAGGCGTCTTCGCGGGTGCGCCCCGAGGCCAGCTGGTAGTTCATCAGCGAAAGTTCACGGCCCATGACATCATCGGGATCGCAAGAGCGCTCGTCCCCCACTCGCTTCATTGCCGCGTTCAGGCCCAGACCCGCCTCAACACAGAGCACGAACATATCGACCACGTCGGGCAAGGTCCGGGTGATGGACAGCCTGCGCTTGTTCGCGCGGGAGCCGACCACGAAGCGCGGGATGAAGTAGCCGAGCAAGCCGCCGCAGGCACCGTACTGGCTGGCCTGGCTGAGCTCGCTACCGCTTACAAGCGCCCCCATAACGGCTATGAACGCCAGCGACAGGGCCAGCCCCATTCTCGCGCCGGCGTAGAGGGCCAGCGCTCGAGGACCGCGCCAGCCCGCCGCAGAAAGCAACTGCTCGCTGTCACTGTTTTCTTTCGTGGTCGCAGCAGCGTCTGCCGAGGCGCCGAAGGTATCAGTCGCCCACGCACCAACGTCCGAGAGCAAGCGCGACACGAAGCTCTGCTGCTCTTCGCCATCTACCACGGAGACGCCTTCGGCCGGCAGTGCCACCGCGAGCCTGCGTTGCATGTCTCGCCTGCTGCGTAGAGCCAGCACCACGCCGGAAAAAAACAAGCCACCGCCGAGCGACGCGCCCAGGGATATCAACAACGGGGTCATGCGCTTCCCTCAGAAGTTGACACGACTGACCTTCCTTATGGCTAAGAAACCCAGGGTCTCGAGCACGGCCGCGACCCCGAGCAGCTTGTGACCGGTTTCGGTAGCGAGCAAGGGCTCCAGGTAGTCGGGCTGCATCAAGCTGATGATGGCCACCAGGGCGATGGGCAGCACGCCGACCACGATGCCCGATATGCGCCCCTCGGCGGTGAGCGACTTTACCTCGCCCTCCATCCGGAAACGCTCTCGTATCGTCTCGCTCACGTTTTCGAGCAACTCTGTGAGGCTGCCGCCCACCTCGAACTGGATGAGCACCGCGGTAATAAAAATATCAAGGTTGTTGTTCTCGACCCTGCGACGGAGGTTGTTCATGGCCTGGGCCAGGGGCAACCCGAGGCGCATTTCCTCGACCGTGTCGCGGAACTCCTCGCCCACCGGGGCTTCCATTTCCTCGGCGATCACCTGCATCGCCTTGTTCAACGTGTAGCCCGCCTGAAGCGAGTTCTTCATCATCGTCAGCGCGTCGGGGAGCTGCCTGTCGAAAGCGGCAAAACGGCGTTTTCGCTGCATGAGCAGTATCATCACCGGCGAGCCGGCCAAGGCCGTGCCCACCCCGACACCAAGCAGCGTGGAGCCAACCATCAACTGCATCGAGACCACGCCGGTTAGCCCCAGGAGCACGCTGCGCAGGAGCACGTCGTCGGCCCGCACCTTCCATCGAGCCTGCACCAGCCAGCGTTCCAGCACCCGCACCAGCGATATTCGTTCGAGCAGCTCGTTGATAAAACTCACTTCGCTCAACCGCGCGTCGCGAAGGATGCTGCGACGACTGTCTTCGTTGAGCGACAGTACCGGGTCGGCCCGCAACCTGTCGAGCACTGCCTCCCGTTGGGTCGCGCGTCGCAAGCGCACAATAATGCCAGCCGACATCAAGGCCACCGACAACGAAAGCCCAAAAGCTATGAGGAGGGGTTGCACGACATTTTCCTCGACGCAAAAAACTCGGACTCAAACGAATAGCCGAATGCTTCCAGCTTATCGATGCAACGCGGGCGTATGCCATCGCAATTAAAATGACCTTCGACCTTGCCGTCGTCATCGAGACCCGTAACGACGTGCCCGAAGATATCCTGCGTGGTTACAACGTCGCCTTCCATGCCCACGACCTCGGTTATGCGCGTGACCTTGCGGCTACCGTCGCGCATGCGCGCTTGCTGCACTACCAGGTCGACGGCCGAACTTATCTGTTGGCGCATGGCCTTCACCGGCAGTTCGACACCGGCCATGAGTATCATCATCTCGAGCCTCGTCAGGCAGTCCCTCGGCGTGTTGGCGTGCAGCGTTGTTATAGATCCGTCGTGACCGGTGTTCATGGCCTGCAGCATGTCGAGAGCTTCGCCACCGCGGACCTCACCGACAACAATGCGATCGGGGCGCATCCTGAGAGTATTGCGCACGAGATCTCTCGCCGTCACCTCGCCCTTGCCCTCGAGATTGGCAGGCCGCGTTTCAAGCCTGACAACGTGGGGCTGCTGCAACTGCAGTTCGGCCGCGTCTTCTATGGTAACCACCCTCTCGTCGTGGGGAATGAACGACGAGAGGCAGTTGAGCAGCGTGGTCTTACCCGAACCCGTTCCTCCCGAAACGATGACGTTCAGGCGTGAGCACACCACCGCCTCGAGGAACGCTGCCATCTCGGCTGTCATCGAACCGAACGAGACCAGGTCGTCGATCTTGTAAGGGTCGTCGCCAAAACGACGTATCGAAAGTGACGGCCCGTCGAGCGCCACCGGGGGGATGACCGCGTTAACACGCGAACCATCGGGCAAGCGAGCGTCGACCATGGGAGAAGAGCTGTCGATACGGCGCCCTACCTGGGAAACGATGCGATCTATTATCTGGACCAGGTGCTCGTCATCCCTGAAACGAACCCCCGTGAGCGACAACTTACCGGCCCGCTCCACGTATACCTTGCTGGCCGAGTTGACCAGTATGTCGGATACCGTTGAGTCTCGGATCAACTCGTCCAGGGGGCCGAAGCCGAGCACCTCGCTGGCGGTTTCGTCTATGACGCGCTGGCGGTCGGTGCGCGACAGGGGGACACCGTAGCCATCGAGCAACTCGGCGATTATGCCTCTTATCTCTTCACCGACGACCGCCTGCTCGACCTTGCCCACTGCCGCGAGGTCGAGGCGTTCGATGAGGTCAGTGTGCAATCTCAGCTTGAGGCCTGCGTTCGCGACCGAACCGCTACCGGCCGCAGCCGGGTCAGGCGATTGCCCTGTCGAAGTGGGCTTCCCTGGCGGGGGAGCCTGGCGCTCGAACGCCGGCTTGCTTGGCGCAGCGGTACCAGGGGCGGGAGCCTCCTGCCCGCCTGCCGGGGCCAGGTCCCTGGCTGGCTTGCCGGTCACTTCACCGGTGGCCGGTTTTTCTACCTGCCCAACCCTTGCTCCATTACTATACGGGGACGCAGGGCTTTCCGGCCGCCGACGGTCCTGTATGCGATCGAGCATTCCCACTAGCTGGCACCCCCTGCAGGCGTGAACCTGGAGAACAGTCCTCGTCGCTGTGGCGGCTTCACAACGGCAGCCGGGCCGGCCAGTCGCGCCGCTATCGCGCTCATTGCGACCGCCAGCTTGCTGTCCTCATCGGCCGCGAACACCGATCTGCCCTGGCTCAGGGCACTGCCGGCAACGGTCGGGTCGGAGGGCAGGCAGCCGCTCACCGGCAGCCTGCTCACGTCGGCGATGTCATCGTCGGTCACCTCGCCCGCCGCAGCTGCGCCGGCGACCAGGAGTTTCATATTGTCGGGCGTCAGTCCCACCCTCTTCAGTGTCCCGCACACCCTCTGCAGCGCCCGAACGGCGGGGATGGTGTTTCCCGTCAAGAGATACAAGGGCTCCGCTGCCTCGATGGCGGGGAGTACGACGTCGTTGAGCACCGGCGGCGTATCAACCACCACGTAGTCATACTGGGCCTTGAGCGCCTTGAGTACCGCGGCGACGTCGGAACCCGAAAGAGATTCGGAATCCTCCAGCATCGGGGGCGCAGGCAGCACGGCTACCCCGCTTGAGTGCTGGTAAAGCGTGCCCTGCAGGAACACGGGGTCGAGGTTGCCCACGTTTTCTACGAGGTCGAGGATCGAATAGGGGTGCCTGAAATTAAGAAACGCCGGCACTTCGCCGTTCTGCAGGTCGAGGTCCACGAGCGCGATACGGGCCCCGGTCTGCTGCTTGAGCGAAACCGCAAGATTTACGGCCAGGGTCGTCGCGCCGACACCGCCCCTCGGCGAGAACACCGTCACCAGCTTGTGGCAACCTCCGCCCGGAAGTTTTCGGCGCGCCTCGACCAGGCGCACCATGTGCTTGAGGAGGTCAGCGGTTCCCGCGTCGGCGGCCACCACGTCGGCCGCCCCGGCCCTTATAGAACTTACGACGAGATCGGTGCCGGGTTTCTCCGACACGACGAACACCGCGAGGTCCGGCTGCGAGGCCATGAGCCGGCCGACGAGCTTGAGCCCCTCGGCCTCGATTCCGTCGAGGTAGACAAATGCGGCCTGGACGTCTTCAAGACCGCCGCGCGCGAGCACCTGCTCGTAAGAATTCGAGCAAACCTCTACGTCGAATCCCGGCAAGGACACCAGCACCGACCTCAAGGCCGAATCGTCCTGCCCTCGAGAGGCTGTAAGTGCTCGTATACTGTCCCGTTTCATCGCCGGTTTCCGTATTCCTCAGCGAGGCCCGGTTCCCTCGGTTTTATTGCGTATGAAGTCCACGGCACCGTCTCCTTGAGAAACGGCCGCCGAGCCATCCTCGCCATCGGAACCGAGCAGCACGGGCTTTACGACCATTATCAACTCGGTTTCAAATTTTTCTTTCTCGCTGCGACGAAAAAACGCGCCCAGTATCGGCACGCTTCCGAGGACGGGCACCTTGGAAGTGAAGTCTCGCTCGCTGGTCTTGAGCAAGCCTGCAATCACCAGGCTGCGGCCACTCGAAAGACTCACGTTCGTCTGCGCGCGGCGACTGACAAAGGCCGGTACGGTAAAGCCGAACAACTCGACCCCCTGCGAAAAATCCGGCTCGCTGACTTCCGCGAAAACGTCGAGGTCTATGGTGCCGTCTATGGCCACGCTGGGAACAAAATCTACCTTCACCCCGAACTCCTTGTAAGAGACCGATGTCTGCTGGTCTTCGCTGATCAGAATCGGAATCTCGCCGCCGGAAAGGAAGCTGGCTTTCTCGCCGCTACGGGCGAGCAGCTTGGGCTCGGCCAGTATACGGGCAACGTTGTCGTCGTTTGTCGCCTTGATGAAACCGGCTATGTCGTTCTGGAAATCCACGACCGCCAACGAAAGACCGGATCCCAGGCTGACCGGGAACGGTGGCTGATTGGCTTGCGGAGCGTGCTGTCCGAACACCGGGGCTGCTCCACCGGCCTGGCTCAGGGCACCGAACTGCCCCCCCATGGCGCGAATGTCTATGCCTCGCTTCTCGAGCTCAGCCTTGTTGACCTCTGCTACCGTGATTTCGAGCATCACCTGCTCGCGGGCCTGCTCGGTCACGACGATATTGTAAACGCTGTAGTTGCCTTTATCGCTCCACGCAACGAGGCTGGTTTCGCCGGCCGAAATGCCGTTTACCAGCAGCTGCTCGGGCGTGGCTATGACCACGTCGGCGACGTCCTTGTTGGCCACCGCTACACGCGAGGCGCGATCCCTGAAGTCCAGGACCACGGTCTTGCCGGCCATAACGTGGAGCACCTTGTCCCCGTCGCCGTTGCGATAGGCTGCCTTCACAGGTGAAACCCTGCTCACCAGGGCCGCGTCGCCGGCTGAAACCGGAGCCCCGCTTGTCAGCAACAGCGCCGCCGACACCAGTACCGAAACGGAAAACCGCGACAACGAGATCTGTTTTTCTTCGTACTCCTGCATGACCATCCCGCCTCCTCAGAAAATGTAATTCTCTACCGAGCTGCCACGAATCACTTCGACCGTGTGGCGGTTACCCGATGAACCACCGAGCACCTCGCTCACTGTCTTGCCCGAGGTAGCTACTCCGTCACCGTCCTTGTCGTTACGTAGAACGAAGTAGAGACTCCCCTCGTGAACCGCCAGCGCCAGGATCTCTGCCTGCCGCGGGGTGACGTCGAGGGTGACCGTCTTTACGGTCACCGGCTTGTTGTCCACCTGTTCGACCTCCTGGTCGATGGCCAGCACCCTGACGTCCTGCAGGATTACTTTTGACCTTGCCTCGAGCTTTTCGCGCCGGCCCATCGTTACGAGCACGTCCACTCGGCTGTTCGGGGCCACGAAACCGGAAATACCGGTCACTTCGTTCACCCGAACCGAGATCGCGCGCCTGCCGGGCTGCACGAGCATTGAAAGGAGGCTGGTACTGCGGTTGAGCGACAAGCGAGCATCGGTGACGGGTTCGTTGGCCATGATGGTAACTCTCGCCACCTTGCCTACAAGCTTGCTGGGATCATGGTAGGTACCCCCTGGTACCGCGTGGGCCGGCCAGTCGACGACCTTCAGGTGCGCCGGCTCTACCAGTTCGCCCCTGCCCACCGTCTGGGCAGCAACCACCACGCTCCTGTGTTGTAACACCGGCGCATCAAGTGAGCCGGTCTGGCCGTCCAGCCATGAAAAAGTCATAAGGCCGGCAAGCGCTGCGAACAGCACTCCAGCCACTACCAGGACAAAGGGCCTAGCCATGTTTCTATCCTCCACGTTGCATGAACCAGCGCCCCGGCCATGCCCACTGCCAACATCAGTCCGTAGGGCATTGTTCGCGTACCCTCTCCAGCCTTGAGAGTGCCTGGCCTCTGCCCGGAAGCGATCATGTTAAGATCAGCCCAGAGCCCGAGCATCACGGCCTTGGCCTTGCCACTGCCCAGTATCGACCCGGCGCCTACGACGCCTGCCAACACCACGCCAGCGCCCAGCCCGATGCACAACAGCCCGGCCCCGAGAAAGGATCCCGCGGCCGCTGCAAACTTGACGTCGCCGCCGCCAACCATTCCCGCCGCGAAAGGCACAAACAGCAGGCCGAGGCCGGCGGTCATACCGCCCAGCGACATACCGAGACCCTCCACGCCACCGGTCACGAAGTGCAACCAAGCGCCGAGCAGGGCCGCGCAAAAATTAAGCTTGTTGGAAATCCTGCGTGCCCGCAGGTCACTGGCCGCAGCCAGGAACATGAAGATCAGCGCGGGAACCGCAACAAGAGTATTAAGAGCGTATTCCACGTCTTGTCACCTTACGGTGAACATAAGCTAAACCGGGTACCATCGGTGAGATGGCACCCGGCTCAACTTGACCCGACCACTTCAGCTGGCGGTCGACAGCGTCGTGGTAGCGTCGTTGAAGATCGATATGATCTGGTCGCGAAGCGCGGTGATCGCACCAATCGTAGCAACGGCTATGAGAGCCATCAGCAACGCGTATTCGGCCATCGAAGCGCCTTGCTCGTCTTTCCACAGTGCCTTGATAAGTTCCATTTTCTCTTTCCTCCTGGGTTTCGTTTGTTAACAGGGCTTAATGCCCATCTGTTCCCGGCGGTAAACAGCAATCTCTGTGCCACCGGAAAAATCTCTGGCAAGGCTCGTTTTTCCGCGTTTTACCGTCGGGGCTGCGCCCGTTACGCCCGCTGAGCGGACATTGTTGGACTTGCAGCGACAAATTCTTGCCACTTGCTGCCTTGCGCGTTGCGGTGCCACGATCCTGCCTTAGAACTGGTTGAATGAACTGAAGAGCGTAAGTATCTGGTCACTGAAAGCCGTGACCGCACCCACCGTACCAAGCGCAATCATTGCCAACAGCAACGCGTACTCGGTCATGGATGCTCCCTGCTCATCGTCCCTTAGTCGTTTCAGTATTTTTGTCATCGTTCTTTCTCCTCGCCCTTACCTGCCCCTCGGGCTCGCAGTAGTGAGCAATCGGCGTGCCACTAACGAACAGGCTGATCATGCAGAACTGCAACTCGGAGGCCGCCAGGAGCAGAATTGTCGGTGGACGCTATCGAACACTCCCCTGCAAACCCGCTTGGAACGCGGGTGGCCGCAGAGGCGCCGTGGCACGCTTCTTGGTTTCAACAGGGCATGCGATCGACACGTCCCACATCCACAGTGCGTGCCCCCATTACCGGTGCCGAGTTGCTCGGCTGCTCACACGACACGGTGTTTCTCGTCACCGAACTGGCCGACGCCATACGGCGCGGCGTGACCTATTTCAGCCTCAAGGGCCGAGTCCTGGCAGACCTGGACGCGGTTGTCCTGGCACTGGTCAACGACGGCGAGATAGTGTTCGAGGACGACGGGGCCGAAGAACCGGTCCGTCACTGAGGCTGAACCCTTATCAGCGAGCCTGCCCGGCTTCGTTCGCGCGCAAGGGCGGGTCGCCGGTCACATATCCCAGGCTCCGCAGCTGTTCCCAGGTGGATTTGTCCACCGGTTGATCGTTACCCGGGCGCTGCAGGTCTTCATAGCTGGCAACTTTCAGCCGGTCTCCACCGAGCGAATCAGCCACCGGCGCAAATACTTTGCCCACCATGTCTGCCGCTCCGGGCAGTCCCAGTAAGTAAAGCAGCGTGGGCGCCACGTCTTCGATGTTGGTCTCGGGCCCGTCACCCGCCTCGATTCCCGGCCCCGCGACCAGGTAGATTCCGTCAAAATCGTGCGTGCCGATGAGCAGGCTGCGGTTCTTGCTCGACTTGAATCCGTGGTCTGAGACCACCACCACGTAGACGTCGTCATCGATTTCGGCGAGCAATCGCCCCAGCTGCCGGTCGGTCTCGCGGTAGGCATCGGGCACCGCCTCGCCGTAACGACGCGCCTTTTCAGCATCCATGCCCTCGTAGTCGTCCGGGCGCATGTAGGCCCAGTATGGGTGAGACACCCGGTCAACAAGCGTGTGCACGTAGATAAACAGTCTCCAGTCGTCGGCAATCGAAAGACCCGCCGCGCCGCTTTGCAGGCGCGAGACCTGGGCGAGGTGCTCGGCCAGGAAATCGGGGGTATCGGGCTCGGCGTGGCGGCTCCAGCCCGGTCCCTCGGGAATGTAGGCCTGCCCCAGTTCTTCCCTGAGCTGCTCGGCAAGCTCTTCGGGCCAGGTGACTACCAGGCCCGCGTCTGACCTGTAAAACGGTGTGGCGTAGATCCTGTCAGGCGCGAGCTTTCGCACGCGCATCCGCCCCTTGAGCGCTGGCTTGCGCAGCTGGCCAACGTCGAACCAGTCGCTCCACCGCCCCGGCTCCAGGCCGCGGGCCGCGCCGCGGATAGCCCTCTCGTTGTCCTTGAAGACCCGGTTGCCGTCGGAGGGATCGGCCAGCGAAAGATCGTAAACCTCGCCGGTGCCGCCGCCTATGGTAGAGCCGCTCAGTGGAAAACCGGAAGCCATGCGTCCGTTGATCTGTTCGGGCGGCCATGAGCCGGGCACGTTGTACACGTGGCTGCGAAGCCCAGCATCACTGGCAATGTTCCACGCTGCCTTGACCTGGCGGTGAGTAGAGTGGGAGGTCTTCCAGTTCAGAACGCCGTGTTCGGCGGGCAGCTTGCCGGTGAACATGGTTGACCACACCACCGGCGAAATTACCGGCGGCCGAGTCTTGAGAATCCCGTGAACCCCGCGCCGGTAGAGGCCCGCCAGCGCCGGCAGTTCGCCGGCTTCGATCATGGGTACGATCACGTCCCAGGTGCCGCCGTCGACGCCAAGCACGAGCACACGGCCCTGGGCCAGCGTCCCGGCGCGTTGCCCCGGCAGGGCCAGCAGGCCCAGTACCAGCAACGCGGCCAGCATAATTGCCGGTGTTGATCGTTTCACCTTTCGTTTTTCTCCCTGGGCCGACCAAATTTGCCACGAAGCACGGGGACCGCAGAATCTTCAGGCTCCAGCCCCAGCCCCCGGTCGGCGATTCAGCGCCAAGCGGAATAGACCCGCCCACGCAGACTGCCTATCATAGCCACTGCATGACCCTTTCTCCATTCCCACGGCTGCTTCTCGTCGGCCTCGGTGCCCTGATGGCCCTGCTCGCTTCCTGTAGCGAACGCCCGGCCGCCGGTCCGGGTACTGCCCGCCCTGACGCGGCCTGCCCCGGCTGCAATGTCGTGCTGGTCTCCATGGACACGGTGCGGGCCGACCACCTGGGCTGCTACGGTTACTCCCGTGACACCTCACCCTCGGTGGACCAACTCGCCGCTGGATCAGCGCTTTTTGAGCAAGCCGTGAGCCAGTCACCGTGGACGCTACCCGCCCACGGCTCGATAATGACCGGCCTGCAACCGCGCGTGCTCGGGGTGGTACGCTACCCCGCCATGCGGCGGCTACCGCAGTCGGCGCGCATGCTGGCCGAAGAATTCAAAGACGCCGGGTACGCGACCGGGGCCTTCACCGGGGGAGGATTCGTGTCGGCCCACTTCGGGTTTGCCCGTGGGTTTGACGTCTACCAGGCCGACGGCCGGCGCTTTGAACACAATATGGACGGCGCTCTCGACTGGCTGCGCCTCAACCAGGATCGGCCTTTTTTCCTGTTCCTGCACGGCTACAATGCCCATCGTCCCTACTATTCCTCTTTGGCCGATCGCCGGGCACTCGGCTTTGGCGACCTCTCGCGCAGAGAAGCGAGTGGCTTTTGCGGTCGCGAAAAACGAGAGCGGCCGGCCAACCTTGACGCCATTGTATCGCTCTACGACGCGTCTATCCGCGGCGGTGACCGCCACGTAGGCCGTTTTCTGGACGAACTGGACAAGCTCGGCCTCGCCGACAAGACCGTGGTGCTGGTGACCTCGGATCACGGCGAAGAATTCTTTGAACACGGCAACTGTGACCACGTGCGTTTTGTTTACGCCGAGGTCGTCAACGTACCCTTGGTGCTGCGCGTACCCGGGCTTACCGATCACGGGCCACGGATAAAAGAACCCGTATCCGCCTCGATAAGCGTGCCGTCTACCTTGCTCGAGCTGGTCGGAGTAGAGAACTCGATGCCCGGACCGTCACTCGTGGGACTGCTGGGTGCAGGCGCGTTCGACACCGCTTCGAACCGGCCGACCGAGACCCCGATATACAGCGAAGCCGGCACCGCGGCCGGCAAACTAGGCAGCCGGGGACCGGTCATCGCCGAAAGGCGCGGCTCGCAGAAGCTCGTGCGCTACACCGACGAGGACAGCAACGAGGCCTACGATCTCGGCGTTGACCCCGGAGAACTCAACGCCCTTCCGAGCCGCCACGGCGTATACTCCTGGGCGGCAGGGCTCGACGAATGGGCCGAAGCCAACCAACTGCTCGATGGCAAAGGACAGGGCCGCCGTAACAAAGCTGCGAAAAACGACCATGAAGGCAGCGACGAGATTCCCGAAGAGCTTAAACAGAAGCTACGCGATCTTGGCTACGTAGACCCCTGAGCTTAACCCGCTACCACCACCCGACCGGTGGCTTTGCCGCGACATCTTTTTTGCCCGCTCGCCAAGGCTGGGCTATACAATGGGATTCGCCCAACGTTCCCCGGTAGCTCAGTTGGTAGAGCAGGTGACTGTTAATCACCTTGTCGCTGGTTCGAGTCCGGCCCGGGGAGCCAATTCTCTACGAAGGCGATTTAATACACCTGCTGCCTCTCGGACTGCTCCCCAGCTCGCAGCCCTCACGAGTCCGGCCCGGGGAGCCAATTCTCTACGAAGGCGATTTAATA
>Ga0114933_10000208_pt1 | contig 71022 bp, 71 predicted proteins | sample 4SBtaG_FD_89691 | JGI IMG/M metagenome (GOLD analysis project Ga0114933, IMG submission 89691) | Deep subsurface microbial communities from Kolumbo volcano to uncover new lineages of life (NeLLi) - 4SBTROV12_W25 metaG | ecosystem: Environmental > Aquatic > Marine > Volcanic | place: Kolumbo...
ACGCCTTTAGGGAGGCAGGGTTGCGGGCCGAGTCGGTATGTTCTTTTCCGGTCGGGGGGGTGCTTGCTCAATTTGACCCTGATGCTGCTCGGGGAGTGCTCGAACAGGGCTCGATTTTGGTTTTAGCGGGCGGAACCGGAAATCCTTTTTTCACAACCGACACCACAGCCTGCCTGCGGGCTCTAGAACTGGGCGTCCAGACGGTGATCAAAGCAACGCGCGTGGATGGCGTTTATAGCGAGGACCCGGAAAAGAACCCAAACGCCGTGCGTTATGATCACATCAGCTACGACTTCGCGCTCTCAAACCGGCTGCAGGTAATGGATGCGACCGCATTTACGTTATGTCGAGAAAACGGGTTATCCGTTCGGGTCGTTGATCTCGGAGTCAAAGGCAATCTCGAGGGCGCGGTCACGGGAGAGCCAGTGGGTACGTTGGTGGATGTCTCAGGAGGCAACTCATGATCGATGAAATTCTCAAGGACGCGCGGATCAGGATGCAAAAGAGCACAGAGTCTGTTGCGACAGAATTCTCAAGGATCCGAACAGGTCGGGCCAGTACTGCACTTTTGGACCATCTACAGGTGGAGTACTACGGAAATCCAGTTCCTATCGCGCAGGCGGCTACGGTAAGCGTCGGTGATGCAAGAACGCTGGTGATTCAGGCCTGGGAGAAGAACATGATTCCCGTCATTGAAAAAGCCGTCATCGAATCAGACCTTGGCTTGAATCCTGTAACTGCAGGAGAAGTTATACGAATCCCACTCCCGGCCCTGACTGAGGAGCGTCGAAAAGAGATGACGAGGGTGGTTAGGCAGGAAGGCGAAAACGGAAAAATTGCGATTCGCAATATCCGGCGGGACGCATTGGGGGATCTTCGCGAACTGGTCAAAGAGAAGCTCATTGGCGAAGACGAGGAGAAACGCGCGGAGACGCAGATGCAGGATTTGACCGACCAGTCGGTAACCGAAATCGACCGTCTGGTCGACGAAAAAGAAGCCGAGGTGATGGAGGTCTGAGTTCAAGCATGCCTTCAGGGCCGGCAATGATAATCTCCGTGACCCCCGTGACTCCCAACAAAGACGACTCTCCCGAACATCTGCCCCAGCACCTCGCCATTATCATGGATGGCAACGGACGCTGGGCAAAAGCCCGAGGCCAAGCCCGGGTGCAGGGCCATCGACGTGGCGTCGACGCGGCACGCCGGGCCACGACCCTGTGCGGTGAAGCCGGCATCCGTTACTTGACGCTCTTTGCGTTCAGTAGCGAGAACTGGCGCCGACCGGATGAGGAAGTCCACTTTCTCACCCAGTTGCTTGCGCTTTCTTTAGAAAAAGAGTTAGGGCGCCTGCATGAAAATGGAGTGAAGCTTAATATTATCGGCGATCCGTCCTCTTTCGGTAGAAAACTGGCCAAGACGATCGATAATGCATTAGAGAAGACTTCGAATAACACAACCCTGACTCTCACCATAGCCCTCAACTATGGGGCCCGTCAGGAATTAGTGAGCGCAGTCCGTCGACTGGCGGAATCATGTGTCGCAAACGAACTCAGCCCGCGGGCCATCTCAGAATCGGATTTAGAGGGCGCGTTGAATACGCATGGACTGCCCGACCCCGATCTCCTTGTCCGCACCGGGGGTGAAGTTCGGCTTAGTAACTTTCTGCTGTGGCAGCTCGCCTACACCGAGCTATTCTTTTCGGATGTGTTGTGGCCGGACTTCAATGAGGCGCTTTTTTGGGATGCCATTGGCGCCTATCAGGGCCGACAACGGAGGTTTGGCCAGATCGGTGAGCAAGTAGACTCACAGTTTGGGAGGCGCTGATGATAAGGGCCAGGGTGCTTACCGGGCTAGCGCTCGCCTCGCTCGCACTGCTGGCATTGTTCTTTCTCCCTACGACCGCCATTGCAGGGATCGCTGCTGTCGTGGGATTCCTGGGAGCCCTGGAATGGGCAGATCTGAGAAATCAGGGGTCAAGCACCGCTTTTCGCACAATTTACGCGGCGCTTGTTGCGCTCGGCATCGTAGTGCTCTGGAAACTCTTTGAGCAAAATGTCGTTGCGATCACCATTGTAGCGATCGGGTGGGTGGGACTGCTTGGGTGGATTGCGAGCCTGGTAGTTAGAAAGACTGAGGCCTCTTGTGTGCCGAGCCTTGGATTGGGGTTGTTTACGTTAATACCCGCATTGTCGCTCTTGCCATATATCCATGGACAGTCCAACAACGGAGTACTGGAACTGCTGGCAGTACTGCTGATAGTCTGGGTGGGAGACATCGGGGCGTATTTTGGCGGCCGCCGCTTCGGCCGCTCGGCACTTGCTCCTATGATTAGTCCGGGGAAAACCTGGGAGGGGGCGTTTACAGGCTTTATCCTTGCGGTACCCATTGGCGCTTCCATTTTCTTTCTGTCTGATAGCGCCTCCCATCCGGGGATCATCTTCGCGATCATCGCAGTCACAGCGGTCGCAGCGGTTCTGGCCGACCTTTTTGAGAGCATCCTCAAGCGTAGCGCCGGGAAAAAAGACAGCGGGAACTTACTGCCGGGCCACGGGGGTGTTCTGGATAGAATCGACAGCCTTTTGGGCGCGGTTCCTGTGTTCTCGGGATTAACGTTGCTGTTTTAGGGTAAGGCGGGTGACTTTATGACTGAGCAAAGCGGTGTAGCCGTGCTTGGCGCGACGGGTTCTATCGGATCCAGCGCACTCGACGTGCTAAGACTGCATCGGGACCGATATAAGGTCGTCGGCCTGACGGGGTGGAAACGAATGGCTGCGCTCAAGCCGCTAATGAGAGAGTTCGTTCCTGCTCAAATCGCCGCCGAACCCGAATCTGTTTCAGTGATTGACACAAACTTCCTGGAGGGATGCGAAGGGGGTTGTTATCTCGGTGGTGAAGAGGGTCTCGTGGCGGTCGCGACCCACCCTGACGTGGATACGGTGATTGCAGGGGTGTCCGGCGCGGCGGGCCTCCAGTCAACGCTAGCAGCCGTCGAGGCAGGAAAACGCGTCCTGATCGCCAATAAGGAGCCGCTCGTCATGTGCGGGCAGCTCGTGCGTAACGCGGCGTCGGTATCTGGCGCGTGTCTGATGCCGATCGACAGTGAGCACAATGCCATATTCCAGTGCTTGCCGCTCAATCTTCAGCAAGATGTGACCTCAGGTCGCGGTATTGGCAGCCGGTCGGCAGGGGCTGGGGTGTCCCGGATTACGCTGACAGCGTCCGGGGGGCCGTTCTTGCGGACATCTGCGGCAGCGATTTCTGACGCAACCCCAGCACAAGCGCTCGCACATCCGACCTGGAACATGGGGCCAAAGATATCCGTCGATTCAGCCACCCTAATGAACAAGGGTCTCGAACTCATTGAAGCCTGTAGCTTGTTCGGCCTCGACGAAAGCCAGATCGACATCATTATCCATCCGCAGAGCGTGCTGCACTCGATGGTGGGGTTCAACGACGGGTCTCTTATTGGGCAGATGGGAAATCCCGATATGCGAATTCCTATTTCATACGGCCTTAGCTACCCCGAGAGAACAACTTCTGGAATTGAGAGACTGAATCTTGCTGAGATTGGCGTCCTTGAATTCGAGCAGCCTGACCTTGAGCGCTTCCCAAGCCTGGTATTGGCGAGGGAGGCGGCAAAAACTGGACGAAGCGTACCCATTGCACTGAACGCTGCAAATGAGATCGCCGTCGAGGCGTTTCTTGACCGCCGGATCAGTTTTTGTGAGATCCCCCAAGTGGTTGACTGGATTTTGCAAAAACACGAGCCGTCAGAGGTATCTGATCTCGAGCACGTAGTCGACACAGATCTTGAGGTCCGGGCGATGGCGAGCGAGATGATTCAACGGGGCCTGTCGTCGTAGCCAAGTAGAATACGATCTCATGGAAATTCTCAATAACGCGTTGTTTTTCCTGATCGCCGTCGCGGTGTTGGTCAGTTTTCACGAATTCGGCCATTTTATCGTCGCCCGGTGGCTAGGCGTGCGGGTCCTGAAATTCTCGGTAGGATTCGGCAAAACGATTTGGCGTTGGCAGAAGAGTCCCACAGAAACTGAATATGCGGTCGGGGCAATTCCCCTGGGCGGCTACGTGAGGATGCTGGATGAACGCGAAGGAGAGGTCGCCACTGAAGAACGCGACCAGGCTTTCAATCGCAAGTCGCTATCAACTCGGTCCCTGATCGTCTTGGCGGGCCCGGCCGCTAATCTTTTGTTAGCGGTCGTGCTCTATTGGCTTATCGGCATGATGGGGTCCAATGATCTAAAGCCCGTTGTCGGCTCGGTGACTCCTGACAGTATTGCCGAGCAATCAGGATTTAAGCCCGGTGATCAACTTTTGTCCGTCGATGATAGGCCTATTCGCGGCTGGTCCGATCAGCGCCTCTACCTGCTCGATCGGGCCGCAGCTTCAGCAGAGTTGTTGTTTGTGGTTGATAGGCCTTCTTTGGGCTCGCGAACACTGTTGGTTTCTCTTGATCAAGCAAGACAAGGGTTTTTCAATCCGGCCGTGCTCTCGGGTGTGATCGGTATCACACCCGCTTTGCCGATTCCGGAGGCAACCGTGGCCGGGTTGGTGAAAGGGGGGCCCGCGGACCGGGCCGGCGTCATCGAGGGTGATCGGATCTTGGCGATTGATGGCGTTTCCGTCGCGGATTGGGCCGATCTCGTCGGGAAGATTGCCTCAGGATCCAGTCGGGAATTGAACCTCTCTCTTGATCGGGACGGCACCAGAGTCAGCATTCCCGTTGTCGCAGATTTTCAAACCGTGAGCGGCAAAAGGGTTCGACGAATTGGGATCTTTGGCCAAGCTGAACTTGATCTCAGCGAACATATCACTCGGGTAAGGTATGGACCCCTCGACGCGGCCATGCGAGGATTGGAGACTACCTGGCTCATGTCGTCGTTAACTGTGCGCCTTTTCGGAAAGATGCTGACCGGCAGTGCCTCTCGAGAGCATTTGAGCGGGCCGGTTTCGATTGCGAGATATGCCGGCCAATCCGCAAGTCTCGGTTTGACACAGTTTCTGGCATTCCTGGCCGTTCTCAGTATCAGTCTGGGTATTATTAATTTGCTGCCGATCCCGGTGCTGGATGGCGGGCATCTCGTCTATTTTGCCGTGGAGGGACTCTTGGGACGGCCCCTCCCCGAAAAAGTGATGTGGTTGGGGCAGCAATTCGGGATCGTATTTATTCTGCTGTTAATGGGTCTGGCGTTTTATAATGACTTTTTGAGCCTGCTTTCATGAAAACACACATGAAGTTAGTCAAATCTCTCATAAGAGGCTTCGCACCCCGATTCACAGGGTTAGCCATGCTGGTTTTCTCCGCGGCAGCGGTCGCGGATTTCGTCGTCGAAGACATCCGCGTAGACGGCGCGCAAAACATCGAGGTGGGTACGATCTTCAACTATTTGCCTATCAAGGTAGGGGACGTTGCCGATGAGGCGCTGATTAATCAGTCGATCAAGGCATTGTTTGCCACCGGCTTTTTTCAGGATGTCCAGATTCGGCGTCAAGAGGCCATTCTGATTGTTGCGGTTTCCGAGCGGCCTGCCATCTCAGACGTCGAGTTCACCGGCAACAAGGATATCGATGATGAATCGATCGAAAAGGCGCTGGCTCAGGTAGGCGTCACACAGGGCCGAATTTTTCGTGAACCACTCCTAGAACAGCTAGTTCAGGCGATTGAAGAACAATATTTTGCCAGGGGACGATACTCAGCAACGGTTGATGCAGTGGTTACCCCAGTGGACCTCAATCGCGTTTCTGTGTCACTCACGATAGACGAAGGTCGCGTGGCGCGCATCCGAGAGATAAACATCGTTGGCAACGAGATTTTCACAGACAAGGAACTGCTCTCCGAAATTTCCTTGGGAGAGGAGCGGTGGCACAGTTTCATCTCCCAGATCGGGCAGTATTCGAAAGAGGAGTTGCTTGCCGATTCAGAGACATTGCGGAGTTTTTACCTCGATAGCGGGTACATGAACTTCGAATTACTTTCCTCTGATGTGACAATCAGCCAAAACAAGCAGGACATTTTTATCACCTTCGCTCTCCGGGAAGGCGACCTATTTCGTATCGGCAACATTGACGTTGAAGGCGGCGGGGGCTTTTCTGCCGAGGAAATGCTCGGCTTGATTGATATGCCGGCCGGCGAGCCGTTCTCCCAGACAGCTCTGGTTGCCTCACGATCGGCGATCGAGAGCAAGCTGGCCGACCATGGTTATGCGTTTGCCAACGTCAACGCTATTACCGACGTTAATGAGGCAGATTACCAGGTGGATTTTGTTTTCGCCGTGGATCCGGGCCCACTGGTCTATGTGCGGAAGATAAACATCAGTGGCAACCAGGCGACGCTCGATGAAGTCATCCGTCGAGAGTTGCGTCAGCTTGAGTCCTCTGTATTCTCAGCAGAAAAGCTGCGCCGCTCGCGTGAAAGAATCGCCCGTCTAGGTTTCTTTGATGATGTCAATATTGATCTGACCTCGGTGCCGGGTTCCATTGATCAGGTCGATCTTTCTGTTGTCGTCAAAGAGCGGGCCACAGGCAACTTCATGTTCGGCGCTGGATATGACGACTCGGACGGACTCTTCGTGCTGGCCGAAGTGCACCGAGGCAATTTGTTCGGTACAGGCCGAGAACTCAACGTCAAAGCCGAGTTGTCGAAAGTTGAGCAGACTTTTGATATCGAGTATCGAAACCCCTACCACACGGCAGAGGGCGTCAGTCGAGCTCTGTTTGTCAGTCGGGAAAAGACCGATACAGATTCGGTCACAACGGCGGATTACACGTCGGAAACGACTGGGGGCGGAATCCGCTATAGCATCCCGATGTCCGAATACAATGCGCTTAGCCTCAGTGCGGGAATTGAGGATATCAGTCTTGCTTCCACTTCTGCAACGCCGCCTGAGTACCAGTCATTTATCGATCGATACCCGGATAATCTTAATTTCAATCTTTCTACTGGATTTTCAAAGGACACCCGCGACAGTATCTTGTTTCCTCGCCGTGGATTCTTTCGAAGGATTTCCGCAGAAGTCGGCGTTCCGGGAAGTGACCTTGAATACTACAAACTATCTCTTCGCGGAAGTTGGTACCGCCAACTGGTCGGTCGACTCATTTTAAATCTACGCGGCGACGTCGGATATGGCGACGGCTACGGAGACCTTGAGGAATTGCCGTTCTTCAAAAACTACTATGCTGGCGGCGCGAGTAGTGTCCGTGGGTTCGAAGCCCGCTCACTAGGTCCGGTGAGTACGGGCGCGGACGCGGCGCCGCTGGGTGGCGGGATCAGGACTGTGGCAGGTGTCGAGATGTATTTTCCGGTGTTCGGGTTGCAAGAGGACAACGATAAGCGCCTGAGTCTTTTTGCCGATGCAGGCCAGGTGTTTTCCTCCAGTAGCGATTTTGACGTCGGGGACGTTCGTTTAAGCGTTGGGGCGGGCTTTCATTGGTTTTCTCCTGTCGGTCCGATCTCTCTCACTATGGCTCAACCTTTAAACGATGAACCGGGCGATGACGTCAAACGTCTTCAGTTCACATTAGGCTCACTTCTACGCTAGACGGACGGGCGCCGATTAGGACCTCGCATCATGACAAGATTTTCCAAAGTCTCTTTTTTTGCCAAAATGAGCGCGATCGCCATGACGGGGCTGCTCGTTTCGGGACTCTCGGTCGCCCAGAGTGCCTCGAAAATCGGTTTTGTGGACCCGGTAAGGTTGATCGAACAGGCGCCCCAGGGCGTTACCGCGCTGGCCGCTCTCGAAGAGGAGTTTCGGTCCCGCGATCAGGACCTCAAGTTGCGCCACGGCCAAATACAGGACATGGAGGCGGATCTTGAGAAGAACATTCTGATAATGGACTCCACCGCCGCGCAGGCGCGCCAACGTGAGATAGAGAACCTGAAGCGGCGGCTGGCACGAGATCAACAAGAAGCTAGAGAGGACTACAATCTCCGTCGAAATGAAGAACTCGCTAAACTCCAAGCCCTGGTTCGTGAGGTCATCGTAGAGCTTTCCAGGGCAGGGGGCTATGACCTCGTCGTTGAGCAAGCGGTATACGTAAGTGAAGCGGTCAATATCACAGACCTTGTTCTCAAACGACTGGCTCAACTTCCTTGAAGCGCAAACTGTCTGATTAACGGACCAATTACGCTCTCGACCATGCTCTGTCCTGGGTAGTTAGGTGTGGAAATCGAAAATCAAGAAATAGACATACACCGTATTCGGGAAATTCTCCCTCACCGCTACCCGTTTCTATTGATTGACCGGGTACTGGATGTGACGCCGGGAGAGCGGTTGCGTGCGTTGAAAAACGTAACGGCCAACGAACCTTTCTTCGACGGCCACTTTCCGCATAGACCGGTGTTCCCGGGCGTTCTAATGCTGGAGAGTATCGCTCAGGCCTCAGCAATTCTCGTGAGTCTGATTATTGACGCGAAAGCCAGTCAGAAGAATGTGTATCTTTTTGCCGGTGTGGATAAGGCGCGATTCAAGGCGCCTGTTGAACCGGGAGATCAATTAATTATTGACGTCCAGTTAGAGACTCAGCGACGAGCTCTATGGAAGTGCTCAGGAACCATTTCTGTCTCAGATAAGCTGGTGTGTTCATCGGATGTGCTCTTCACCCACAGGCCAATTGAGTGATTAGCGACCGGGCGGTGATCGACCCCGGTGCCCATCTCGCAGAAGAAGTTGAGATTGGGCCGTTCTGCGTAATCGAGGGAGGCGTGTCGATCGGGCGGGGCACTCGCATCGGCTCGCACGTTGTCGTCCGCTCGGGCACCCAAATTGGCCGGGATAATCGAATTTATTCCTTTGCCTCTATCGGTGAAGATCCACAGTTTGCAGGCTACGCGGGCGAACCCACTCGTCTCGAGATTGGCGACGCTAATGTCATCCGCGAATATGTCACCTTAAATCGCGGTTCAACTTCGAACAGAGGGACTGGCGTCACCCAGATCGGCAACAATAACTTTCTCATGGCATATAGCCATATCGCTCATGACAGCACGTTAGGAGATCACATTATTTTCGCCAACGGTGCCAGCCTGGCGGGTCACGTCGAAGTCGGGGATTTCGCAATCCTCGGCGGATTCACACTCGTCCATCAGTTCTGTCGCGTGGGGCCGCATTCGTTGACCGGGATCGGGACGGTCTGCTTGCAGGATGTCGCCCCTTACCTCATTGTCGCGGGCAGTCCGGCAAAGACTTATGGCATCAACGTCCGCGGGCTTCGCCGTCGCGATTTCGGCGATGAAGTGATCGCGGAACTTCGCGAGGTTTACAAACAGAAATTTCGTGGGCGGAGTGTTCCCAATAACACTCAGTTACCAAGAGGTAGCCACATTTCCTCGCCGGAAGCGGATCAACTTCTGGAATTTCTCTCGCAATCACAGCGGGGCGTAATTCGCTGAGGCCTGCCGTTGGCGTCCCGCTTACGAATCGGCGTCGTTGCTGCTGAACCCTCCGGGGACCGTTTGGGAAGCGGCGTGGTTGCGGCTCTACTGAAGCGTGCACCGACTGTGGAATTGCGTGGGATCGGCGGCCCAGAACTGGGCCGGCTAGGGCTTCAGTCGGCCTGCGACATTCATGATCTTTCCATCATGGGGTTGGAGGATCTGTGGCAAAAACTTCCCAATGCTCTCAAGATTCGAAACCGTCTGATTTCGGACTTCAGCCGCGATCCGCCCGACCTTTTTTTAGGAATCGACTCACCTGACTTCAACCTCAACGTGGAGCGGCGGTTGCGCAAATTGGGGATTCCGGTGATGCACCTTGTCAGTCCGACGGTTTGGGCCTGGAGGGGTTATCGGGTACGAAAGATTCGCAAAGCTGTGGACCGGATATTGGTCTTATTCCCCTTTGAAAAAAGCTTTTACGAGAAGCGGGGAGTGCCAGCGACATTTGTTGGGCATCCGGCGGCACGAGAAACCGCCCATCTTTCGAAAGAAGGGTCGAGGAATCTTTTCGGACTAGTGCCAAACCAAAAAATTGTTTCTATCCTTCCGGGAAGTCGAGAGTCTGAAATCCGACATCTGTCTTCAACGTTTGTAGCGTCGATTCGAAGGCTGGCCGAGGCCGATCCAGCGCTCTTCTTTCTGATTCCGTTCGCGAGCGGCAGAATCAAGCAGCAGTTCCTCAGTTTGGTGTCGCTCGAAGGACTCGCTGGACGGATTCGGCTAGTGGATGGACAGGCACGTGAGTGCCTTGCGGCCAGCGACGTAGCGCTGCTGGCGTCCGGAACCGCGGCGCTTGAGGCGGCGCTGGTTGGGTGTCCGATGGTAGTCGCTTATCGGGTCTCAGAACTTTCTTATCGAGTTGCGCGAGCCTTGGCATCCACCCACATCGTGTCCATGCCTAACCATCTGATGCCCGAGCCACTCGTACCGGAATTTCTGCAAAAAGAGGCGACTGAGGAAAACCTTGTCCCGGCGGTACAGCAACTACTCTTGGACACTGGAGCGAGACAGAGGATGCGCGACTCGCTTCTTCGGATTCAGGAGGTCCTGAATATGGACACCAACGAACAAATCGTTGATACGATTTTGGAAAAGGTGGAGCGTCGGTGACCCAAAGAGCGGCTTCGGTTCTCGCGGGCGTAGACGAGGCGGGCCGCGGCCCTCTGGCAGGTCCTGTGGTCGCTGCCGCCGTGATTCTGGGAAGTGGCTTTCAGTACGAAGACCTGGCGGACTCAAAAAAACTCTCCGAGCGCAAAAGAGAAGAGGCAAATCTCGAGGTAAGAAAGCAGGCGCGGGCCTGGTCGATAGGGCTAGCGAGCGCGGCAGAAATTGATCAATTCAACATCCACACAGCTACGCTCATCGCGATGCGGCGCGCTGTCTTGGGGCTACCGTTTGAGCCCGAGCGAGTGATCGTCGATGGAAATTTTACTCCGAATCTCCCTTGGCCCAGTACCGCAAAGCCTCGAGCGGACGCCACCGAGACGAGCGTGTCAGCGGCATCGGTTCTGGCTAAAGTCTTTCGGGACCGCTATATGCGTGAATTGGATGAACAATTTCCAGAGTATGGCTTCGGTCAGCATAAGGGGTATCCTACTCGTATCCACTTGGAGGCCCTCGAGCATTTTGGTCCGAGCTTGGTCCATCGGTTTTCCTTTAGACCCGTCCGCGAGGCTCTGCGAACACCAGGGAGAACTTGATTGATTTCAGAAAACGCACTTGAGTCGAAGAGATCGTGACGACTTCTTTTGTTCATTTAAACCTTCATACGGAATACTCCCTGGTGGATGGGATTGTTCGGCTCGAGGAACTTGCCGAGGCGGCCGCGTCGGCCCACATGCCCGCTGTCGCCATGACTGACGTTTTCAATGTTTATGCCGCCATCAAGTTCTACCGATCTTGTGTCGACGCTGGCATCAAGCCGCTCTTTGGCGTTCACCTTGATGTTTCGGATCGTGGCACTGGTGAGTCGGCTGGTCGAATTGGGCTCCTGTGCCGAAATAATCGAGGATTTAAGGCGCTGAGTCACCTCTTGACCGACGTCTATACCAAGCCGCGATCAGGGCATACCCTACTGGTCGAGCGAGAGCGGCTCGAAGCGATTGCCAAAGATCTTATTGCGCTCTCCGGGGGGATGGACGGGGACATCGGTCGGGCGCTCATCGCTGGACATCCTGACAAGGCATCAGAGCTTTTCAGACAATACGCCACAATGTTTGAAGGAAGCTTCTTTATCGAGCTGACCCGTACTAACCGCTCCGGCGAAAACGAGTATGAGACTCGAGCGTTGGAGCTCGCGTCGGCTGAGGGGGGAGCTCTCGTCGCAACAAATTCGGTCCGCTTCCTTTCTGCTTCAGATTTTGAGGCCCATGAGATCAGGACGTGCATTCATCAGGGACGGGTACTGGACGACCCTCGTCGGCCCAGAGCCTTCACGACTGAGCAATACCTGCGCACGCCTGATGAAATGGCAGAGACATTCTCCGATCTGCCAAGCGCCATCGAAAACACGGTGGAGATTGCCAAGCGCTGCAATGTCTTTGTTGACTTCGACACAACTCACATGCCGCTATTCGAAAGCACCGAAGACAAAAGCACCGAGGAGGCGTTAAAGACCGAAGCACAAAAAGGACTCCTCGCCTACCTCGGCAAGACCAGCGGCACAGCGGACGAAACCTATCAAACAAGGCTCGATTCTGAGATCGAGACGATTACTCGTATGGGATTTGCCGATTATTTCCTGATCGTCGCCGATTTCGTGCAATGGGCGCGTGACAATGGTGTTCCGGTGGGGCCCGGCAGGGGTTCCGGTGCCGGATCTCTTGTCGCATTCGCGCTAGGTATTACCCGTATTGACCCGATCGCCCACGGTCTGCTCTTCGAGCGCTTTCTCAATCCGGATCGGGTCTCATTGCCGGACTTTGACATTGACTTCTGTATGGTCGGGCGAGACCGAGTGATTGAGTACGTGAGTGATCGCTACGGTTCTGAAAAAGTGGCCCAGATCATCACCTACAACACGCTCGCGGCCCGAGCCGTAGTCCGCGACGTCGGGCGGGTTATGGGCATGCCCTACGGCTTTTGCGACACACTGGCTAAGCTGGTTCCGTTTGAGGTCGGCATGACGCTCGAAAAGGCTCTAGCGCAGGATGATGAATTACGCCGTCGGTATCGCAACGAAGCAGAAGTGACCCAGTTGGTTGACAATGGGCGACGCCTAGAGGGGATGCCGCGAAACGCTGGAAAACATGCAGGTGGATTGGTCATTGCGCCAGCACCCATAGCCGAATTTTCCCCCTTGTATTGGGAGCCGGGGATGACTCAGGCTGTCACCCAGTTTGATAAAGATGATCTTGAGGCAATCGGCCTTGTCAAATTTGACTTTCTTGGTCTCCGCACGCTGACGGTGATCGACTGGGCCACGCGTCTGGTTAATGAAGCGCGACAAATGAGAGGCGACCCACCCATCGACCTCGAGTCATTAACCCCAGATGATCCAGAGGTGTATCGGCTGATTTGTACGGGAAAGACCACCGCGTTGTTCCAACTGGAGTCGCGCGGCATGCAGGAACTGATCCAACGGCTCCAGCCGGACCGATTTGACGAACTCACGGCTCTGGTGGCCTTGTTCCGGCCGGGTCCTCTTCAGTCGGGGATGGTGGACGATTTCGTAAATCGTAAGCACGGCCGCGAGCCGGTCGCGTCTTTGCACGATCAAATAGAGTCAATTCTCGAGCCCACTTACGGCGTGATCCTTTATCAGGAGCAGGTAATGGAGATCGCGCGGGAACTGTCGGGATTCAGTCTGGGATCGGCCGACCTTCTTCGAAGGGCCATGGGCAAAAAGAAGCCGGAGGAAATGGACCGCCAACGACAAGCCTTTATCGATGGCGCAAAGAATAGGGGGATCGAAGAGTCGAGTGCAGTCCGTATCTTCGATCTGATTGAGAAGTTTGCCGGTTACGGATTCAACAAATCGCACTCCGCAGCGTACGCACTATTAAGTTACCAGACCGCCTGGCTAAAGCAATATTACCCTGCAGAGTTTATGTCGGCCGCGCTCTCCGCAGACATGGAGCACACTGACAAAGTTGTCATCCTGATTCGCGAAGCAAAGTCTATGGGGCTCACTATAAAACCCCCCGACATCAATCGTGGAGAATTCAGGTTCTCAGTGGCCCAGGATGGCTCAATTCTTTATGGTCTGGGTGCGATCAAAGGCGTGGGCGAGAAAGCTATAGAGGATATTCTAAAGGAGCGCGCGCAGACCGGCGGGTATCAAAATCTCTTATCTCTCTGCAAGCGAATCGACTCTCAGAAGGTCAACAAGAAAACCATGGAGGCGCTAATTCGGTCCGGTGCCCTAGACTCCTTTGGTGTAGACCGCGCTCACCTTGAATATCAATTGCCTCAGGCCCTTGATGCGGCTGACCAACAGGTCAGCAATGCCTCCTCTGGGCAAAACGACATGTTCGGTATCCCGTCTGTAGACGAGGTTGTTCTTACGGTACCCCAAGGGAGTGAATGGACAGCACGCAAGCGCCTTGAGATGGAGCGCCACAGTCTCGGATTTTACTTGACCCGCCATCCGATCGAACATCATAAGTCCGAGTTGCGGGCGATCGGGGCGATTCGGATTGCCCAAACCCCGCACCATTCGGAGAAAGCCGTCATGCTAACTGGACTGATTCAGGATGTTAGAACTTTTCAAAACCGCAAGGGGGAAATGGCGGCATTTTTCAGACTGGATGACGGCACGGGTTATGCGGATATCAGCATTTCTCCGGCGCTCTTTGCACAGACCAGGAGCACCTTGGGCGCTAAAGGATTGATCCTGATTCGGGGCACAACCGGGACTGATGACCGCTCAGGCTTGCTGGCGCTAAAAGCGGACGGACTCTGGACTTTGGACGGTTTTCGCGCCGAGCGCCTGGCAGAACTCAACATCACACTTCCCAATGCGCTCGATGCCCAAAGCGCGGCTGATGAACTGAAATCGCTTCTACGCAACTTTACCCCCGGTGCAACAGATGTCGTGGTTCACTACAAGAACGCTGCTGGAGATAGCCTGTCCATGCGTCTTGGAGAGCAGTGGCGCTTGCGCCCCGAGCCAGAATTATTGGATAACCTCGTCAACTTTGTAGGGGAGCCCGCCATCAAATTCGGGTTTCGAACGGCAAACAAGAGGGATCAAGCCGGCGACACCAAGGCCGCTTGATTAGCCGCCATGTCGTCTTCAAGAGTAAAATGATCCTATGAGCAACTCCCTAGATTTCGAACAGCCGATTGTCGATCTTGAGGCGAAGATCGATGAGTTGCGGCGGGTCGATGTAGATGGGGCGCTCGACCTGCACCGCGAAATTGAACGCCTGGAGACGAAGAGCCGCAAACTCACGCGGGAAATATTTACTTCCTTGGACGCCTGGCAGATTACACAGTTGGCGCGGCACCCGCAACGTCCTCACACCCTGGACTATATCTCTCGGATTTTCTCAAATTTTCAGGAGTTATCTGGGGATCGGATGTACCGTGACGATCCAGCGGTCGTTGGTGGCCTGGCCCGGATTGGCGGCAAGGGGGTAATGGTCATAGGCCACCAGAAGGGCCGGGATACGAAGGAAAAAGTGCGGAGAAATTTCGGGATGCCGAGCCCCGAAGGCTACCGCAAGGCTCACCGACTGATGCGGATGGCCGAGAAGTTCGGGTTGCCGGTCGTCACTCTGATTGACACTCCTGGGGCCTATCCCGGTATCGGGGCTGAGGAGCGTGGACAAAGTGAGGCCATTGCCCAGAGTATTGCAATGATGGCAGGCCTCAATGTACCGATTGTGTCGGTCGTCATTGGCGAAGGGGGCTCCGGCGGGGCGCTCGCGATCGGCGTCTGCGATCGCTTGGTGATGCTTCAGTTCGCAACCTATTCAGTTATCAGTCCGGAGGGTTGCGCTTCGATTCTCTGGAAGAGCGCTGACAAGGCTCAAACAGCCGCGAGCGCGATGAAAATTACCTCAGAGAGCCTTAAGCAAAACGAACTGGTTGATATTGTGGTTAAGGAGCCATTGGGCGGCGCACATCGCGATCCCGATCAAACTGCCGAGCGACTGGGTGTTGTGATCCAAGAGCAACTTCAGGTATTGGACTGCTTGACGACCGAAGAGTTGTTGCGGCAGCGTGACACGAGGTTGCGCTCGTTTGGGCGATTCAAAGACGAGTCCTAATCGGACAGACAGGCTGCATCCCCTGCAGAGGGCAGTCTGGCGCGCGCTCGCGCCTTATCGGAAGAAGCGAATCAACGTTGCGTTTAGCGGCGGCAACGATTCCACAGCCTTGCTCTCGGTGATCGCCTCCCTGAGAGAGCCCTTTGGTCTGCGAGTCCGCGTACTGCACGTAAACCACAACTGGACCCCAGAGTCCTCGGCGTGGGAAAAGCATTGCAAAAATTTCTGTTGTCACCTCGACCTACCGTTTAAGTCCTTTACCCTCGAGTGGCGCGATGACTCTCGCCCGCGGGGAAACTCTGGCAAGTTCGGTGAAGCCAGAGCAAGGGAGCAGCGATACCAGTCGTTTGCCAGCGTCTGCGGGGTTGAAGATTTGTTGGTAACAGCCCATCACCTTGAGGACCAGGGCGAAACGTTGATCCTCAGGCTAATGAGGGGATCTGCCATCCGCGGACTCGGCGCCATGCGACCAGCGCAAAGTCTCTACGGCATCATGGTGCTCAGACCGTTACTTGCAGTGCCCAAGGACCAATTGCAGGCATGGGTGGCCGAGCACAACCTTGATACCGTCTGCGATGGCTCTAATTTTGATGAGACCTACGACAGGAATTTGCTGCGCCGGCGGGTCTTCCCGATTCTTCAGTCGCGTTGGCCCAACACTGTCAACGCGTTGGCCAGGAGCGCCGGGCATTTCCAGGAAGCCCAATCGATCTTGGACGGCGTGGCTGCGGAGGATCTTGCTGCATGCAAACGGTCGGGCAGGGTCAACGTACTTTGGGATCTAGGCTCAGTCTCTAAACTAAGACTCCTGAAGCTCGATGGCCCCCGTATCTTGAATCTTCTCCGGTACTGGGTCGATATCAACGGTCTTCAAGTGCCTTCGGAACGGGCGCTACGTGAATTCGTCCGACAACTCGTTTCCGGCGGCCAGAGTGCCTCACCTGTGCTAAGTGCGGGAGGGGCGAACTTCAGATGTCATCGCGACCGGATCTTTTTGGTTCCGGAGCCCCGTTTAACCGAGCGGACTTCTTCAGAGAGCCAGGTGTGGCAGGGGCCCGAATTATCCGTTCGAGGGCCGGATATTGTAGTGACGACTCGCTCAACCAGAACCCGCGGATTGAGTGCTGAACTATTTCGCGAGGGGACCGTTGAGTTGCGCTGGCGGAGGGGACGACAAACTGTGAGACCCATCGGACGGGGTCGTCATCGACGCTCTCTACGAAAACTTCTTCAGGAGTCTGATCTTCCGCCCTGGCAGCGAGAGAGGATTCCCCTGGTCTTCATCAATGGGCGTTTTGCGGCAATGCCTCAGGTGGTAGTTGACGAGTCGTTCACCGCTGGAGCTGGTGAGGGAACTATCGAAATACAGATCCGAGACCTGAGAAAAGAAGAGTGGCCAGAAAACGATCCGTTGTAAGAAAAAGACTCGTCTGCTATCCTAACCGGCCGTCGGGTGGCGTTGGCCGAGACAGCAATGACTGATTTGCCAAGACCTACCGCCCGTATAGATCAATCTCGATCATAGGAAGCCATGTCCGACGGAACCTCCCCGAAATTTGCGTTCATCACAGGCGGTGTTGTTTCATCGCTCGGCAAAGGATTATCTGCCGCGTCATTGGGCGCCCTGCTGGAGAGTCGAGGGTTAAAGGTCACCTTGGTGAAACTCGACCCCTACATCAATGTTGATCCAGGGACAATGAGCCCGTTCCAACATGGAGAGGTGTTCGTCACCGACGATGGCGCGGAGACAGATCTTGACCTCGGGCATTACGAGCGGTTCGTTCGAACCCGAATGAGTCGGAAGAACAACTTCACTACCGGCCAGATCTACGAACGAGTCATCCGAAAGGAGCGTCGGGGAGATTTTCTAGGGGGTACCGTCCAGGTGATCCCCCACATCACCAATGAAATTAAAGAGTCGATTATTGCTGCAGGGCAAGGGCATGATGTCTGCCTTGTAGAGATCGGGGGCACCGTGGGTGATATCGAGTCCCTTCCATTTCTCGAAGCCATCCGCCAGATGCGTATTGAAATGGGAAGAGACAACACAATTTTTCTTCACCTCACCCTGGTTCCAGCCCTTCATAAAGCAGGGGAAATCAAGACAAAACCAACCCAGCATTCCGTCAAGGAGTTGCGCAGTATCGGGATTCAGCCGGACATTGTGCTTTGCCGAGCACATGATCCGCTGCCTGCCGATGCGCGTCGCAAGATTTCCCTGTTTACTAACGTGGATGAGACCTCTGTTATTTCCGCCGAAGACGTCGACAATATTTACTCGATCCCGAGGCGCTACCATGAGCAGGGCCTGGATGGAGCGGTTGTTCGACATCTTGCGCTTGGCGGAGAGAAATCAGACCTAGCAGAGTGGGATAAAGTCGTTGAAGTGATGGGGTCGCCGGAAACAGAACTCACCATCGCCATGGTTGGGAAGTATGTCTCCCTCACAGAATCTTATAAATCTCTGTCCGAGGCAATCATCCATGCAGGCATCCAGAATCATGTCCGGCCGGTCGTGCAGTATATTGACGCCGAAGAATTGACCACCTTCGAAAAGGCTGCCGAGGTCCTCGCGGACGTTGATGCGGTGCTGGTACCCGGAGGTTTCGGCGAACGCGGCACGGAGGGGATGATCAACGCGGTACGTTTCGCCCGCACTTCAGGCACTCCTTATCTCGGCATCTGCCTCGGCTTGCAGATTGCCGTGATCGAGTTCGCGCGTCACGTCGCCGGGATGAAGACAGCCAACAGTACCGAATTTGATGAGGGAGGGGAGTTCCCAGTAGTGGCATTGGTGACAGAGTGGACCGAGGTCGACGGCCAGCGCAAAGAGCGCAGTGAGAGTGATCAACTCGGAGGGACTATGCGCCTTGGCGCGCAAGAGGCCCACCTTTGCCCTGACTCCCTGTGCGCCCAAATTTACGGACGGGAGATTATTTCTGAGCGGCATCGTCACCGCTATGAGGTAAACAATCATTATCGCCCGGGTCTGGAAGCGGTGGGTCTTCGTGTGGCAGGGCTTTCTGGAGATGATCTAGTCGAAATGGTTGAGATTCCCTCTCACCCGTGGTTTGTAGCATGCCAGTTTCATCCAGAATTTAAATCGACGCCGCGTGATGGACATCCGCTTTTCGCCGAGTTCGTCGCCGCTGCACGAAAACATCAGGACAACTCATCTGATCCGAGCTCGAATACGGCCGCAGCGTGAGCATTTTTAGTCATCGCAAGGGTCGGGAAGAGGCGCTGTTTTTTATCGCCGGGCCGTGTGTGATCGAAAGTCGAGACAATGCGCTTCGCACAGCCGACGCGCTTGCTCGAATAGCGTCCGCTCTTGATATTCTCTTGGTGTACAAATCTTCGTTTGACAAAGGTAACCGCTCTTCAGGAAATTCCTTTCGCGGTCCAGGACTCGATGCCGGACTCAAGATCCTGGAGGAAGTCCGGTCGGAAACAGGATTGCCGGTATTAACCGACGTGCATACACCAGAACAGGCGTCATTAGCCGGGGAGATTGTCGATATGCTGCAAACTCCCGCGTTTCTTTGTCGGCAAACCGATCTTATTGTGGCCGCAGCGGCTACCGGTGTTCCCGTGAATATTAAGAAAGGCCAATTCATGGCACCGCAGGAGATGCGCACGGTTGCAAAGAAGGCGAGCGCAGCCGGCGCGACTGATTTGTTCTTATGTGAACGGGGAACCACCTTTGGTTACCACAACCTTGTGGTCGACATGCGGTCCCTACAGGTGATGGCCTCACTCGGTTTTCCGGTGATTTTTGATGCTACGCACTCGGTGCAATTGCCAGGTGCGGGTGGCGATCACTCTGATGGGCAGCGAGAATTTATTCCATTGTTGGCGCGGGCAGCGGTTGGGGCAAAGGTCGACGGCGTATTCATGGAGACGCACATTGATCCGCCCAACGCGCTCAGCGACGGACCAAACGCCTGGCCGCTGGATAGCCTGCAACCTCTTCTTGAAGACTTGTTGAGAATTCACGAAGCTGCGATGCAATCGAATCTTTAGACGATATTCCTTAAAACATGAGAGGCGCCAGTCTATGAACCACCCATCCCCATTGGCTATTTCCAAGGTTCACGCAAGGGAGATTCTGGATTCCCGCGGGTTTCCAACGCTCGAGGCTGAGGTAACACTGCAAAGCGGTGTCGTTGGGCGCGCTGCGGTCCCTTCGGGGGCCTCCACCGGGAAACGTGAGGCTTTAGAACTCAGAGACGGCGACCCGACGCGGTTCAATGGCAAAGGCGTCAGCGGCGCGGTCGCGAATGTCAATAGCGAAATTCAACAATGCCTCAAGGGTCGAGACGCGTCGGATCAGCGAAGGATTGACGAGGAGTTACTCGTTCTCGACGGCACTCCCAACAAGGCACGCCTTGGGGCCAATGCTCTGCTAGCGGCCTCACTGGCAACCGTCAGAGCGGCGGCTCTTGGTCTTGGTCACAACTTGTACGATCACATCGGTACGCTTCACAGCAATTCGAGTCCGGCACGGCTTCCTGTCCCCCAGATGAACATTCTGAACGGAGGAGCGCACGCCGATAACAGCATCGATTTTCAGGAGTTCATGGTCCTCCCGGTTGGATCCAGCACGTTCCATGAGGCGCTTCGTTGCGGGGCCGAGATCTTTCAAAAGTTGCGCTCGGATTTAATCACCCAAGGTCTTCAAACCGCCGTGGGAGATGAAGGCGGTTTCGCCCCAGACTTCCCCTCAAATGAAGCCGCTCTGAAGGCAGTGCTGCAGGCGGTAGAGCGGTCCGGTTACGCGACTTCCCAGGACGTGTTCTTGGGGCTTGATCTGGCCAGCTCGGAGTTCTTCGCAGATGGCGTTTATCACTTGGAGTCTGAGCAACACAGTTACACCAGCACGGAGTTTATTAACCTGATTGTTGAACTAGCCGGTCGAAACCCGATCCTTTCCCTGGAGGATCCCCTGGATGAGGATGACTGGGACGGCTGGGCAGTGCTCACACAAAAGTTGGGTCAGACTGTTCAATTGACTGGGGATGATCTTTTTGTCACAAATCCAGGCATTCTGCAGAGGGGAGTCGACCTGCAGGCGGCAAACTCAATACTGATCAAGGTCAATCAGATTGGAACCTTGAGCGAGACGCTGGATGCGGTTCGGCTCGCACAGTCAAATGGCTATGCGGTCACGGTGTCGCACCGATCAGGGGAGACGGAAGACACGACTATTGCGGATCTGGCCGTTGGTGTCGGTGCCGATCAGATAAAAACGGGCTCATTGTGCCGGTCGGAGAGGACAGCTAAGTACAACCGTCTGCTCCGGATCGAGGAGTCGCTCGGTGAGCGCGCGGTCTATGCCGGCAAGCAAGCCTTTAAACAATTGTAAGTGGTCCGTACAAGCTGAGAGCCGACGGTGCCCTACCTCAGGACGATAATCTTCTGCCTGATCGGAGTTGTGCTGGCTTTGCAATACGCGCTGTGGTTTGGGAAGAGCAACGTCGTCGATCTGATCCACCTGCGCCGCTCCGTTAACGAGTTGGAGCAGGAGAATCTCGTTCTTCGAGAACGGAATAATCGGCTCCATGCAGATGTCAATGAGATCAAGAATCGTGTGGAAGCTATCGAAGCAAGAGCGCGCGAGCAACTGGGGCTGATCAAACCAGGGGAAACGTACTACCAAGTCGTGCTGCCTGAAGACAACACCCCGCCCCGTGAGGGGAATTAGCGTTTAACCTGGCACCTCTGTCGGGATCCGGTAGGGAAGCGGTGAGACGGTCAGCGGAATGTCTTCCCAGAACAGGCTCCCCGACTCGGGTGAGCTTATCAATTCCATCGGCACTGTCGCTAACAGTTGCATTCCGCCGGTGCTGTCGGCGGGCGCGCCGCAGATGACTACCCCATCACGCCCAGAGGTTGCGGTTGCAACCGCAATGGGGGCGCCGGGCTCCGGGTGCACAGCGTGTTCGGCAATGACCCGAATCATTCGTTGCTTTGGCTTACCCCTGTAACGAACGCGAGCGACGATCTCCTGGCCGGGGTAACAACCCTTCTTGAAACTTACGCCGCCTATGAGATCCAGGTTTACAGACTGCGGGATCAAAACTTCAGAAAGCGGTCGGCTGATAATCGGCAATCCCAACTCTATACAGAGTGTCTGGAAGGAGGGTGCACTTGCAGCTTCTTCGAGAGTGGCTGCGTCGATCGTTGAAAGCTCCAGAAACTCCTGAGGGGAGAATGAATCGGAGTGACTTTGCGACATATCTGAGCCGCTTGCCCTGTTGTCGTGGAAAACAAGGTGTTGGTAGGTTAGTGATTCAAAAGAGACATCTGCGCGCATCACATACATGCGAAGACGGGCTATTACACTATCTGCGAGCGACTCATGGGTGGATAATAAAAATTCATTCTCCCGCCTACAGACAAAAAAGACAGCCAGTAGTCGCCCTTTGGGAGAGCAATATCCGGACAGGGACCAACCCCCATCAGAGATCGCACAAAGATCACTCGTGAACTGACTCTGGAGAAATGCTTCGGCATCATTGCCAAAGCAACGGAAGACGGATAACTCAGGAGCGGGAATCATCATAGGTATCTATCGGCGGTTTGGGAGAAAGGGCAGGAGGCACGCCAATGCTGACAGCGCTTTCACTGCGACATGCGATATTACGCTCGATAAAGTTGATGGCGCAAACATCAAAGGTCTTGAAAACAAGAAAAAAGGCTTGCAGAATTAAGGTTGTTGCAATGCACAAAATCGCGAGAAATGTGGAAAAGACCGCCGGTGTAAATCTGACTAATGGACCGCAGCCGCAGGCACGAGAACTCAACCAGGAAAAGGAGGACAGGAAACCTCATGGACCCGATTCGTTGCCGGGCGATCCGTTAGTGGACTCAAAATTGACTCGGCCCGATCCAACCCGCTACGGGGATTGGGAACTCAAAGGTCGTTGCATTGATTTTTAGCGAGATGCAGTCGCTCAGGACACATTCCGGGTAATCATATGTCAAATCCTCGCGCAAGACCTATCTCGCCACATTTGCAGGTCTACCGCCCTCAGTTGACGAGCGTGTTGTCTATCATGCACCGTCTGACCGGGATTTTTTTATCTGGCGTCACCATGGTGCTGTCCTTGTGGCTGGTCAACATCGCCTTTGGTGAAGTGGCGTATTCGGTTTTTGTCGCGTTTTGGGATAGCTGGATATCAACCCTGCTCCTGACTGGAGTCGTGTTTTGTGTCTACTACCACCTCCTTAATGGTGTCAGACACCTGGCCTGGGATTGGGGATTTGGGTTTTCCCTGGCCCGTGTCTACGCCACCGGCTGGGCTGTGGTCGGAGGGTCACTCGCGCTGTCTGCGATTACACTCGTTTTAGCCATCTAGTGCACACATTACTTAACTGATGGACGTCGCAAAAGAAAGGACATCTCAGACGGATCACCCCGGCCTAGGGCACTGGCGGTGGCAACGCCTAACCGCGATCCTGTTGGTCCCGTTGATCCTCTGGACACTCTGGATGATGCGATCGCTTGATCCCGGATCTTATCTATCAGTGAGAGAATGGATCCAGCAGACGGGTCCAATGATGGCTTTGATTATTCTGCTCCCGGTGTCTTATCTTCACGGCGCACTGGGTCTTCAGGTCATTATCGAGGATTATCTGAGCGCCTCGGTTCACTCCGGGCTCATTTGGGCGGTTCGAATCGCTGCGATCGCTCTCACACTCGCAAGCCTTTGGGCAATTTTCTCAATCGCGTTGGCCTGATTCTCCAATGACTTCCGGTTACGAAATCATCCATCACGAGCACGATGTGGTCGTGGTCGGCGCCGGGGGCGCAGGCCTGCGGGCCTGCCTAAGCCTTGCAGAAGCGGGTCAGCGAACTGCCTGCGTGACTAAGGTCTTCCCTACGCGTTCCCATACCGTGGCCGCGCAAGGCGGCATGAGTGCCGCTCTGGCCAACATGGGAGAAGACGACTGGCGATGGCACATGTATGACACCGTAAAAGGGTCGGACTGGCTTGGCGACCAGGAAGCGATCAGTTTCATGTGCAAGGAGGCGCCGTCGGCGGTGATCGAACTCGAACACTACGGCGTGCCTTTCTCCCGAACAGCGGAAGGGAAGATCTACCAAAGGGCGTTTGGGGGTATGACGACCCATTTTGGACAGGGCCAGGCCCAAAGAACATGTGCAGCGGCGGATCGGACGGGGCACGCTATCCTTCACACACTCTACCAACAGTCACTGCGTCACCGGGTAGAGTTTTTCATCGAATATTTCTGTCTCGACCTCATCATGGAGTCTGGAGAGTGCAGAGGCGTCGTCACGTGGTGTCTGGAAACCGGGGCCATCCATGTCTTCTGGGCAAAGCGGGTGATTCTTGCCACAGGGGGCTACGGCAGGGCCTACTTTTCGGCCACCTCCGCCCATACGTGTACCGGAGACGGGAATGCCATGGTCCTGCGGGCGGGCCTGCCACTGCAGGACATGGAGTTTGTTCAATTTCACCCGACAGGGATTTATGGATCGGGTTGCCTCATCACAGAGGGCGCGCGCGGTGAGGGCGGTTTTTTGACCAATGCCGATGGGGAGCGTTTTATGGAGAGGTATGCCCCAAACGCTAAAGATCTCGCCTCGCGTGACGTCGTGAGTCGCTCTATGACGATGGAGATCCGGGCGGGACGAGGGGTAGGAGATGACGGAGACCATATTCACCTGCACCTTGAGCATCTCGGTCCCGAGATACTCGCTGAGCGTCTCCCCGGGATTTCAGAGACGGCTCAGATCTTCGCAGGCATCGACGTCTGCAAGCAGCCGATTCCCGTCATTCCCACTGTGCACTACAACATGGGCGGTATTCCGACCAACATTCATGGGGAGTATGTGGGGACCTCGAAAGATGGCGCCGTCCCTAACGTCCCAGGTCTAATGGCGATTGGGGAGGCCGCCTGCGTCTCTGTACATGGAGCAAACCGACTGGGATCAAACAGTCTTTTGGACTTAATCGTTTTCGGCCGCGCAGCCGGACAACATGCTGCGAAGACTGTCTCGACCGCAGACACTCCGCTACAGGGCGACCTGTCAACCGTTGACAATATTCTCGAGCGGTTTGATCGAATTCGTTTTTCGAAAGGGCCCGCAAGCACCGCAGCCATCCGCCTACGCATGCAGCGCGTGATGCAGACGAACTGTGCTGTTTTCCGAAACGAACAGGTTTTGAGCGAGGGCGTCACCCAGATCGACGAAACTGTGGGGATGTTTGGAGAGGTGGGAGTAACTGATCGTTCCCTTATCTGGAACACGGACCTGGTCGAGACACTCGAACTTGAAAATCTCCTGGCACAGGCTCAAGTGACTGTCCACAGTGCCCGCGCCCGGACCGAAAGCCGTGGCGCGCACGCCCGGGATGATTATCCTGATCGTGACGATAGTGACTGGATGGTTCACACGCTCGCCTGTACTAAAGAAAATTCGATCGAGCTCTCCTACCGTCCTGTCACACTGGAAACCGGCATGCCGGAGGTAGAAAGTATTCCACCTAAGGCGAGGGTGTATTAACCACTATGGCTCAGTTTCGACTCCCCAAAAACGCACAAATCACAAAAGGTCGCCGCCATAATGACGGGTCCGGCATGCAAAGGCCGCTGCCGCTCCAGATCTATCGGTGGAATCCCGACGACGAAGCTCAGCCGCGCGTTGACGACTACACCATCGATCGAGCAACCTGCGGTCCGATGCTGTTAGACGCATTGATCAAGATCAAAAACGAGATTGACTCTACCCTGACCTTCCGGCGCTCCTGCAGGGAGGGGATCTGCGGGTCTTGCGCGATGAACATCAACGGCACCAATACGCTGGCGTGTACTCAGTCACTCTCGGATCTTGATACGCCAGTAAAAATTTATCCATTGCCGCATATGCCGGTCATCAAGGACCTGGTTCCCGATCTGACACATTTCTTCGATCAACATGCCTCAATCGAGCCTTGGCTGAAAGCGTCTGATCCCCCCAGTGACAAGGAGAGGCTGCAGAGCCCGGACGACCGTGAGGCACTCGATGGCCTGTATGAATGCATTCTCTGCGCCTGCTGTTCCACGAGCTGCCCGAGTTACTGGTGGAATTCTGACCAATACCTGGGCCCTGCGAATCTTCTACAAGCCTACCGTTGGATTGCGGACAGCCGGGATGAAGCCAGCACTGATCGGCTTGAGTATCTGAACGACAGTTTTAAGCTTTACCGGTGCCACACGATCATGAACTGTACGAATTCTTGTCCAAAAGGCCTAAATCCCGGAAAAGCCATCGGACAAATCAAGTCGCGGATCGCCAAGAGAAAGACTTGATTTCTGGTACCCAAAAGATCAACCGATTGATTTGGCGAACGCGCCGCGGCGCGCGCGAGCTCGACGGGTTGTTGATGGGGTACGCATCAGGCCGCGCAGACGCGTGGGACGAGCGGCAAATAGCCAGTTTTGAACACTTGTTGTCCCAACCGGATCCAGTATTACTTGACTGGTTTATGTCCAGGACGGAGCCACGTGATGCCGAGCTTCAATTATTAGTCAGAGATATACTGGAGTCAGGGCCCGGTTCATCGGCTCCCTTAAATAGAAATCAATCCTTTGGGGAAGGGCGCAACACCGTATCATGCCGTTGGCCAGGGACGGGAGAAGGGAAGTCCTGAGTAAAATGCAATCCCCGGCTCTCTCGGCGCTCTGCGGCGCAACGGACGATTAATTCTGAGACTGCCACAAGGTTTCTAAGCTCGAGCAGATCCCGGTCCACCCGGAAATGGCTATAAAAGTCTCGGATTTCTTCATGCAGCAGGTGTAGGCGGTTTGCCGCACGTTGCAGCCGTCTGGACGTGCGGACGATACCCACGTAGTCCCACATGAAACGTCTTAATTCTTCCCAATTGTGTGCAACCACGACAAGTTCGTCAGGGTCGGAAACCTGGCTTTCATCCCAGTCCGGGGGGCGAGGCCCGATAGGGCGAGAACTTTCCAATTGCTTAAGGATTGCCGGTGCCGCGCGTTCAGAGAAAACAATACACTCGAGGAGCGAGTTACTGGCGAGACGGTTCGCACCGTGCAGCCCCGAATGCGCGTTTTCTCCCAGAGCATAAAGGCCCTTAAGATCCGTCCGGCCGTCTAGGTCGGTGGTGATTCCGCCGCAGGTGTAATGAGCCGCTGGCACCACCGGGACAGGCTCCCTCGTTATATCTATGGAGAAGGACAGGCATCTCTCGTAGATGCCGGGAAAATGTTGCTTGATCTTGCCAGCGCCCAGGTGACTGATATCAAGGTAAACACAATCGTGTCCGCCTTTCTTCATTTCATAATCGATCGCCCTGGCGACGATATCCCTCGGCGCCAACTCGGCGCGGCCGTCGTGTGCAGTCATAAAGGGAGTGCCATCAGGCAAAAGCAACTTACCTCCCTCGCCGCGAACTGCCTCGGAGATTAGAAAATTTCCTGCATGGGGATGATAGAGACAGGTGGGATGGAACTGAACGAATTCCAAATTGGCCACCGAACAACCCGCACGCCAGGCCATCGCGACACCGTCTCCAGTCGACGAATCAGGGTTGCTGGTGTAAAGATAGGCTTTGGAAGCGCCGCCTGTTGCAAGTACGACTGCTTGCGCGTGGATCGTGGTGACTGTCCCGGTCTTCCCATCTAGAGCGTAAAGCCCAGCAACACCCTGTCGATTACTGCCGCCTTTTACGGGGTCAACGATTAGGTCGATGGCGGTGTGATCCTCTAACACGGAAATTCGGGGCGATGCGAGAACCTTGCGATCTAAAGTATTGACTACGGCGCGCCCGGTCGTATCTGCCACATGGGCTACTCGGCGGTGGGAATGCCCACCTTCCCGTGCCAGATGAAGTCCTTCTTGGGCAGAGGCATCGTCCTCGTCAAAACCGACACCGGCGTGGCTCAGCCAGCGTATGGCAGCAGGGGCGCCCTCGACAACCGTTCGCACAGCCGCTTCATGACATAGACCGGCGCCAGCTTCCAGCGTGTCCTGGACGTGCGAGTCAAAACTGTCCTGCGGATCAAGAACTGCGGCGATTCCGCCTTGTGCCCAGACACTTGATCCGGAAGCAAGTTCTGACTTTGTCAATATCAGGCAAGAGACACCTTGGTCAGCAAGCCTCAAAGCCAGGCTGATTCCAGCGAGCCCGCTGCCGACAATAGCAACAGTGGTTTCACGCAACATTAGGGAAATCCGGTTGATACGACATCACGATCACCATGTTCTTAATAGTCGACTGCATCTGTGTTACCGAAATGTGTGCAAGGCAATGGGGTGCAAGATAAAATCGGTGCCCGGATTGCCCCAATGCCCATCGGGCAACGGCAGCCGTCTTCACACCCCTACCTTCCCTTGGACATTGGAAATGAGCCTGGTCGATCAAAGCCTTATTCGGAATTTTGCGATTATCGCGCATATTGATCACGGCAAGTCAACATTGGCAGACCGATTGATTCAGCGATGCGGCGGCCTGACCGATCGTGAGATGACAGCCCAGGTGCTCGATTCGATGGATATTGAACGCGAGCGGGGCATTACCATTAAAGCCCAAAGTGTTTCCTTAGGTTACGCGGCTCAAGATGAAAAACAGTACCATATGAATTTCATTGATACCCCGGGGCATGTCGATTTCTCTTACGAGGTATCACGCTCCCTCAGTGCCTGTGAAGGGGCACTACTCGTGGTTGATGCCTCGCAGGGCGTGGAGGCGCAAACGGTCGCTAACTGTTACACCGCTGCGGATCTCGGCTTAGAGATTATTCCAGTACTCAACAAGATTGACCTACCGGCTGCTGATCCCGACCGCGCCGCGTCTGAGATCGAGGATTTAATCGGCCTGGATTGCACTGACGCCCTGCAGGTCTCTGCGAAGACGGGCAAAGGGATTGATGCAGTGCTCGAACGTATCGTCAATACGATTCCGGCTCCCGCCGGCAGTCCGGCTGATAGTTTGAGTGCGTTGATCATTGACTCATGGTTTGACAACTATCTCGGCACCGTGTCCTTGGTTCGGGTCAAGGAGGGGACGCTGAGCACCAAGAGCCGGATCCTGATGATGTCCACGGGAAAAAACTACTCGCTTGAGGAGATTGGTCGTTTCACGCCCAAGCGCTCGCCTGCCAAACAGCTAATTGCCGGAGAAGTGGGCTACGTAGTAGCTGGCATCAAGGATATCAAGGCGGCGAGGGTAGGTGACACGATCACGGACTCGGCGAAACCCGCAGCAGAGAACCTGCAGGGGTTCAAAACGGAAAAACCTGCAGTATTCGCTGGGTTATATCCGATCAACAACGCCGACTTTGAAGCCTTCAGGGATGCTCTGGAGAAGCTCAGTCTCAATGACGCCTCTTTGGTTTATGAACCTGAAGTTTCGCCGGCTTTGGGTTTCGGTTTTCGTTGTGGTTTTCTGGGAATGCTCCATATGGAAATCATCCAGGAGCGTCTCGAACGTGAGTACGATCTTGAGTTGATCACCACGGCTCCTACCGTCGTCTATCAGATTTTGGGTGCAGATGGAGCAACCCGCTCTATCCATAACCCCTCCCAGATGCCTGACTCTGGTTCGGTCGCAGAGGTCTATGAGCCTTTTATTGAGGCGCGGCTGTTATGTCCGACAGACTACATCGGGGCAGTTATCAGCCTATGTATCGAAAAAAGAGGAATCCAGAAAGAGCTGACGTATCATGGCAGACAGGCGGCACTAAGCTTTGAGTTACCCCTATCCGAGGTCGTGCTAGATTTTCATGATCGTCTTAAGTCGGTAAGCCGGGGATTTGCCTCATTCGATTATGAGTCGATCGCGGATCGAGCAGCCGACATGGTCCGGATCGATGTGATGATCAATGGCGACAGGGTCGAACCACTCTCGGCGCTTTCTCATCGGGAACAAGCCCCGTATCGCGCTCGACAATTGGTCACGCGGATGAAGAAGTTAATCCCTCGTCAGATGTTTGACGTCGCGATTCAGGCGGCCATCGGTTCAAAAATTATTGCGCGAGAGACCGTCAAAGCGCTGCGTAAGAACGTAACTGCAAAATGCTATGGGGGGGATATCACCCGCAAGCGAAAGCTTCTCGAAAAGCAAAAGGAAGGAAAAAAGCGCATGAAACAAATCGGCTCTGTCTCAATTCCTCAGGAGGCATTCCTGTCCGTTCTAAAGGTAGGTGAGTGATGGATTTTGAGTTTGCGTTGTTTCTTGCCCTCGTCTTGGCCGGCCTGATCATCCTCTGGGACCGCAGCATTGGGCGACCCAAACGTCTTCAACAGAGCGAATCAGGTGTCACTTTGCGGATGCCGCTATTGGTCGAATATTCCCGATCATTCTTCCCGGTCATCCTTGCGGTGTTCCTGCTTCGGGCTCTCGTCGTCGAACCATTCCGTATTCCCTCAGGTTCAATGCTTCCAAGTCTTTTCATTGGTGACTTCATTCTGGTCTCCAAGTCCAGTTATGGAATCAAATTACCTGTACTCAAACGCCAGATCATCCCCTTAGGGACACCCGAGCGTGGAGATGTCATGGTCTTCCGTTTTCCCCGGGACCCTAAGACGAATTTCATCAAGCGAGTGATTGGGGGCCCTGGCGATGTAGTCAGTTATCACAACAAAAGACTGTCCATAAATGGCCAGCCCCTTTCTCTGGAATCGGTCAAGTTGGTCAACTGGCCTTCGGAAGATCAGGACGAGCGTATCAAAACGTTCTTGGAAAGTATCGGGGAGGAAAACCACACTATCATGATTGACTCCAGGCGATCGTCTAGCTCAATTCGGGTCAAAGTGCCCGCCGGACACTATTTCGTGATGGGAGATAACCGGGATCACAGCAATGACAGCCGATACTGGGGTTTTGTGCCGGAGGAGTTCGTTGTCGGAAAAGCGTTCTTTATCTGGTTCAGTTGGGATAGTGCCGGCGGGGGCGGCGTCAACTGGAGCCGTATCGGCAACGTCATTGAATAGCGAGATCGGACTTGGGTAGCAACCTAGCAAAACGGATTGGCTATGAATTCTCCGATCCGAGCCTGCTTGAGGCAGCACTTCGGCATCGCAGCCTCGGAGCCCGGCACAACGAGCGCCTGGAGTTTCTGGGGGATAGCGTTTTGGGGTTGGCTGTCAGTGAAATGCTATTCGGGAAATACCCAAGCGCATCTGAAGGCGAACTCACACAGTTGCGGGCCAGACTGGTCCGCCAAGCCACTCTCGCAACCGTCGCCCGAAGTATCGACTTGGGTAGAGCCCTTCAACTCGGCCCTTCGGCAGGCCGCAGCGGAGGAAGCGATCGAGCCTCTATCTTGGCGGATGCCCTTGAGGCGATTATCGCGGCGATCTTTTTTGACGCAGGGTTTGAGGAAGCAAAGCGTGTCACCCTAAGTCTCTTCGTGGACGAGATCCAAAAGCTGGACACGGAAACGATTGAGAAAGATCCAAAAACCCAACTTCAGGAACTTCTCCAATCCCAAGGCAATTGCCCTCCGAGCTATGAGGTGGTCTCGACCTCCGGCCAGCCGCACCAGCGGGAGTTCACCGTGCATTGCCGGATCGACACTCCTGAATCGATCACCGAAGGGCGAGGTGCGAGCCGAAAAGTGGCTGAGCAACAAGCTGCCAGCAAGGCGCTCGAGAAAATCAGGAAAGTGTGAGACTACTTTGACGAGTCAGAAGCGTTTTGGCATGGTTTCACTTGTTGGCAGGCCGAATGTAGGGAAGTCGAGCCTGCTCAATCGAATTCTTGGCTCGAAGGTATCGATTGTTTCGCGCCGGCCTCAGACCACATGGCGCGAGATAGACGGCATTTACACGGACGAATCAGCGCAGATTGTGATCGTCGATAGCCCGGGGCTCCATAAAAGGAAAGAGCGTTTTCTGAGCAAGATCGCCAATCAGTCTGCCCGGGGCGCGGGGAGCGGTGCAGACATTATCTGTCAGGTAATTGATTCTCGGTATTGGCGAGACGAGGATCAGAACGTCCTGGAATACTTCTTGGACCGAGAAACGCCCTTGTGGCTTATCCTTAACAAGATTGATCTTTTCGCGTCATCGGATCAGATACTGCCCCGCATTGAATCCGTGAAAGAGAAGTATGCCTGGGATCAGATCGTTCCCGTCTCGGCCCGCTCAGGATACAACTGTGAGTACCTGGCCTCACTTCTGGGGCAAGCGGTACCTGAGGGTCAAGCCGGGTATCCGTCCGAGACCCTGACGAACACCTCCCCCAAATTCCTCGCAGCGGAGCTGATCCGCGAGCAGGTCTTTCGACAAATGGGAGACGAGATACCCTACTGCACCGGAGTCGATCTCTCGGTGTTCAAACAACACACCGATGGAACGATCGAGATAGACGCGGAGATCTTCTGTGAAACCGCCGGCCAAAAAGCGGCAATCATAGGATCTCAGGGAGTGCGACTCAAAAGTATCGGTAGCGCTGCACGCAAGCAGATCTCCCTGGTTTTTGACGCGCCTGTCCGTCTATCCCAGCGCGTCAAAGTCAAAAAAGGCTGGGCGAGTGACCGGCGGGTAATCGCTGGTCTAGGATATGGGGGCCGATAGGCGAACTGCGGATGAGCCAAGTTCGCGTCAAAGGTGAGCCAGGGTTCGTACTGCACTGGAGACCTTACTCTGAGTCGAGCCTTCTTTTGGATCTGTATTCCAGGAGCTACGGGAGAATCACGGCAATCGCCAAAGGGGCGAGAGGGAAAAAGTCTCCTTATCGAGGAACGCTCAGGCCTTTTGCACTGATCACGCTTGGGTGGTCAGGGAAGGGAGAGGTGAAGACGCTAACGCAAGGGGAGTGGGCAGGGCCCGGCGCCGCCTTGGCGGGATCGGGGCTTTTTTGCGGTTTTTATCTGAACGAGCTGCTAATCAAATTTCTCCACCGCTACGATCCCCATGAGCGACTGTTTGAACGCTACTGGCAATGCATACATGAGCTGCTCAACGAAGGCGATCAGGAATCGGCGTTGCGCTATTTCGAGAAGGTATTGTTGGAAGAAATCGGCTACGGCCTTCAACTTGAACGCGACCAGACAAGTGGGGAAAAAATTCTGGCCGCCACCCGCTATCGTTACCAACCAGGAGTCGGCGCGTTTGTTGAGCAAACGGACGACCAGAGCGGAATCGGACTTCACGGAGAGTCATTGATCTCACTGCGCACCGAGACGCCCCTCAGTCAGCGCAGTCAAAGAGAAGTGAAGCAGCTTCATCGCGCAATCTTTCACAACCTCCTGGAAGGACGAACACTGGTTTCACGCTCGGTATACTTTCAGTTGTACAGTAGCGACTCGGGCGGGAGAGCCAAGCCCGCCGCGCCTCAGCCCACCCTTAATTGATTCCAAAGGAAGACAGATGGATCTAGGTGTAAATATCGATCATGTCGCAACCCTTCGCCAAGCCCGCGGGACTGACTACCCAGATCCGACCGAGGCCGTTCGGGTATGCGAGGCGAATGGTGCCGACCTCATCACCCTCCATCTCAGGGAAGATCGGCGTCATATTCAGGATTCGGATGTATTTCGGATCCGCGAGGTTATTACAACTCGGATGAACCTCGAAATGGCAGTTACCGATGAAATGGATGCCATTGCCCGCGAGGTTCAGCCCGAAGATGTTTGCCTGGTCCCTGAAAAACGCGAAGAGCTCACCACCGAAGGGGGGTTGGACGTGACTGGGAAGCAGAAATCCCTGGCGAGATTCGTGCAGGGGCTGGAATCGCACGGTATTCGTGTCTCACTGTTTATTGATCCTGATCCTGCGCAAATCAAAGCCAGCGCTGATGCCGGCGCGAGCGCGATAGAACTGCACACGGGTGTTTATGCTGAAGCCAAAGACGAAGACTCGGCGAAGCGAGAGTTGACTCGGCTAGGCGCCGCGAGAGACCTCGGCGAGTCATTGGGATTGCGGGTCAACGCAGGCCATGGCCTCCATTATGGGAACGTCGAACCGATTGCCGCAATGCCGGGAGTCGCCGAGCTCAATATTGGGCACGCCATAATTGCGCGTGCCGTGTTTTCTGGTTTAGCAGATGCGGTTCGGGAGATGCGAGACTTGATGAGACGGGCAGCTAACTGATTTACTTCTTGCGCGGGGCAAAACCTTGGGGAATTGAGCCTAACTCTCCCTCCTCAAATAAAAACCCAAGCATGTGCTGCTCGAGCAGTTCAATGGCCTGGGGGTCTGCAGTGCTGAGCTGATTCTCATTAATGATGAGCACCTGCCTTTGCAGCCATTGCTGCCAACCCTCCGCCGAAACGTTTTGAAATATCCGCTGGCCCAATTCTCCCGGGTAAGGGGGACTCTCGAGACCATCCGCTTCCTCTTTCAAGACCGTGCAGTTGACTCGCCTCATGGTAAGATCCCCTTGATATCTTAAGAGCTTAGTCTTAGTCAGAACGAAGGAATCCCCTCCGGATCTCTAAGAGCTTGGCGCGATTTTACAGGCAAAACCATCAGGATGGCGTTATGACCGAATTAAGTGATGCACTACAAACTCCGTCGGATTCCGGTATTTCGGTTACGGCCTCAGCAAAGGCAAAAATCACAGAGTTACTTACCGAAGCGGATGAGTCCCAGAGCGCGGTCCGCGTTTTCGTCAGCGGAGGCGGCTGTGGCGGCATGACTTATGGGATGACTTTTGCCGAATCGGTGTCCGAAAAAGATCGCCTCTTGAAAGATGACTCTGGTTTTGCTCTGACCATCGATCCTGTTGCTTTTTCCTATCTTCAAGGGGCCGAGATTGACTTCCAGGATAGCGACGTCAACGCAACATTTGTGTTCAATAACGTCTTTCAAGCCGTTGGCGGAAGTGGGGCCTGCGCTGGCTGCGGCGGGGCAGGCTGAAGCAATTTCATCGCGCAGGTAGCATCCATAGCGAAATAGGTACCCCAGTCCAGATTGCCGCCGGAGTGGGAATGGCGTCGCCACCGCAGGTTCTCCTGGTCGCACCAGAGCGCAGTTACCGTACTGGCGCCTATGTTCGCGCCGCGGCAGATCTCAGGATAGACCTAACCGTCGCTTCCTGGGGTCGACATCCTCTCGCTATCAACTCAAACGGTATCCGTCTGGATTCCGAGTCCGTAGATCACGTCGTCTCGCAGATTCAAAACGCTGCGGCCGAACATCCGTTTTCTGCTGTTATCGCCACCGATGATGGCACGGTCCCACTAGTCAAGGCTATCTCCGAAAGACTGGGCCTGTCTACAAACGGGTCGCGTGCATTGTGCGCCAGCACCAACAAGGCCGCTTTCCGGACCGCCTGCCTCGAACAAGGTCTCCCATCCCCTGCGTTTTTTGTTGTTCGGCCTAACGAGCCGGCCGATCCATGTTTTGAGAGGGTCGGTTTCCCATGTGTCGCAAAACCCCTTTCTCTTTCGGCAAGTCGGGGAGTGATTCGGTGCGACACCCAGGGGCAACTGCTGAATGCGGTGGAAAGAATTCGCCAACTGTTGAGTCAGGAGAACCCAAACGCAGGGCAAGAAATTTTGGTCGAGGAATACCTTTGCGGGAACGAATATTCGGTTGAGGCCTTGTTACATGATGGCCAGATGGAAGTACTGGCGATTTTTGAAAAACCCGAACCCATGACGGGGCCATTTTTTGAAGAGACAATCTATGTGACGCCACCACAACTTGATAGTCACACGCGTGCATCGATAAAGATGATTTTGCATAAAATGGCATCTGCTTTGGAATTTCGTGAGGGCCCGTTGCATGCTGAACTGCGTATTTCGGAAGCGGGGATATCTTTTATCGAGGTCGCCAGTCGAACAATTGGGGGCAGGTGCGGCAAACTGATCGAGTTTCTCACGGGCACTTCGCTTGAAACATGGGTGCTGTCGAACGCCGTGAGGCAGTCGATTAGACCCAGGGCAACCTCTGACGCTTTTGGTGTCATGATGATTCCGGTGCCTAAAGCAGGCGTCTTAAGAAGGGTGGAGGGGATCACCAACGCGCGGAAAGTGAAGGGGATTGTGTCAGTCGAGGTAGATGTTCGGGAAGGTCAAAAATTGATCCCGTGGCCCGAAGGTGGTCCCTATCCTGGTTTTATTTTCAGCCGTGGGACCAGCGCGACGGAAGCGGCGTCCGCTCTTCGAGCGGCACACGATCAACTTGTTTTTGTCACGGCGCCGGAGTTCTCGGTCAAGGTCGCCTGAGGAATTCGGCACCAGAGAGGTTCTTACACCTGAACCTTTGACGCCTGTTCGCCCGATTGCTTTAGGAAGAATTCGAAAAATCCCCGAAAAGTCGGCTAAATAAGGTTTTTCGTGCGATCGCGAACTTCTCTTAGAGTCAACGGTGTGTCACTATTAACCTATCTGCCTAAGCGCATCGACGCCTCGGTTCAGACTTTGTGTTTTTTTAATATAAGGAGGATTTCCATGAAGAAAATATTCTTGGCGCTGATTTCAAGCGTACTGCTTAGCGGGACTGCCGTCGCTGAAGAAGTGAAGATCGGTATCATCCTCGGCTTCACTGGACCCATCGAGTCTCTCACTCCCGATATGGGCGCTGGTGCCGAACTGGCGATTGCTGAAGTCAATGGCGGTGGTGCATTGCTCGGCGGTGCGTCCGTCACTGGGGTTAGGGCCGACTCGACCTGTATCGATTCGGCAGCCGCTCAGGCAGCAGCCGAACGCCTGATTACTTCGGACAAGGTCAATGCCATTATGGGCGCGGACTGTTCCGGCGTGACAGGTGCTATCTTGGCTAACGTGGCAGTCCCGAACGGCGTGGTCATGATTTCGCCGTCTGCGACATCTCCCGGGTTGTCCACCGCGGAAGACGATGGCCTCTTCTTCCGTACGGCCCCATCCGATGCCCGACAGGGACAAGTGGTGACCAACATTCTCATGGATCAGGGCTACAAGTCTGCAGCGCTGACCTACACCAATAACGACTACGGCAAAGGCCTTGCCGACAGTATCGAAAGCAACTTCACGGCCGGCGGTGGCACGATTACCATCAATGCCGCGCATGAGGAAGGCAAGGGCGACTATAGTGCCGAAGTCGCGGCCCTGGCTCAGGCGGGCGGCGACATCCTCATTGTGGCGGGATACCTGGATCAGGGCGGTAAAGCCATCATCCAAGGATCTTTAGATACGGGGGCGTTCGACATCTTCTACCTGCCAGACGGCATGATCGGCGACTCGCTGCCTGAGGCGATTGGCTCAGGTTTGGACGGCTCTATCGGTGCTGTGCCGGGAACCGACAGTTCAGGTGCCTCGATGTTCGTAGAGTTGGCATCTGCGGCGGGCTTCAAAGGTGACGGACCCTTTGCACCGGAATCCTACGATGCTGCCGCTCTGATCATGCTCGCCATGCAGGCCGCCGGGTCCAGCAACAGTCAAGACTTCAAAGCAAAGGTGATGGACGTCGCAAACGCGCCGGGAAAGAAGGTCTACCCCGGCGACCTCAACGCAGCGCTTGAGTACATCGCAAACGGCGGTGACGTCGACTATGTCGGCGCCTCTGCGGTAGAGCTTATTGGTCCTGGAGAATCTGCCGGCAGCTACCGCCAGATTCTTGTTGACGGCGGCAAGAACACCACAGTCGGATACCGCTAGACGTCTAGTGAACGGCCCGGGTAATCCCCGGGCCGTTTTTTTTTGCCGGTTTCATTTCAATTGCTGGACATTCAGAACCTTTACAAACACTTCGGCGGTATCCACGCCGTTGAGAACGCTTCTTTGTCTATCGAACAAGGGAGCATTACCGGATTGATCGGGCCAAACGGCGCCGGAAAGACCACGCTCTTCAACGTGATTGCAGGTGTCCATCCCCCTGACGGGGGAACGGTAACGTTTAACGGTGAAGATATTACGGGCCGCAAACCCCATGAACTGTTCGCCCGGGGGATTCTTCGGACTTTTCAGATTGCGCACGAGTTCTCATCATTAACAGTCCGCGAGAATCTGATGGTAGTTCCAGGCTCACAGTCAGGGGAGCGGCTTGTGGACACCTGGCTGCAACCGAGAGCGGTAAAGGCGCAGGAGGAAGAGCTCAGTGTTCGGGCGACTGAGGTGATTGATTTTCTGCAGCTCACCGCGGTCGCAGACGAGTTAGCGGGGAACCTTTCTGGAGGGCAGAAAAAGCTTCTCGAACTGGGTCGAACCATGATGGCTGACCCGAAGCTGGTTTTTCTCGATGAAGTCGGTGCCGGTGTAAACCGCACACTCCTAGGGGCCATTGGCGACGCGATCGTGCGACTTAATCGTGAAAAGGGTTACACGTTTTGCATGATTGAGCACGACATGGATTTCATCTCGCGTTTGTGTAATCCGGTTGTAGTGATGGCCGCAGGGGGCGTATTGACGCAGGGAACCCCCGAAGAAGTGATGAGTAATGAGGCAGTGATTGAGGCCTACCTCGGCACCGGCAGAAAGCATCAGCGCTAGTTTTTGATATGAGTTTTCTTCAGGGCGGGGGCTTATACGGCGGCTACGGGGGAGCCGACATCCTTCATGGGTGCAGTATCGGAGTGGACAAAGGAGAAGTGGCAGTTGTCGTCGGTCCTAACGGCGCGGGCAAATCTACAGCAATGAGAGCCCTGTTCGGCCTGCTTGACCTCCGCGAGGGTTCAGTAGTGCTTGATGAGAAAGACATCTCTCGTCTTCCGCCGCAAGAGCGCGTAACTCTCGGGATGAGTTTTGTGCCCCAGAACGCGAATGTCTTCACGTCTATGACTGTGGAGGAGAATCTTGAAATGGGAGCTTTTGTCCGACAGGATGATTTTAGACCCACGATGGATCAGGTGTTTTCGCTCTTTCCAGTGCTGGGACAGAAACGTTCGCAACCCGCCGGCGAGCTGTCGGGTGGTCAACGGCAACAGGTCGCGGTGGGCCGGGCTCTGATGACGCAGCCTAGCGTATTGATGCTGGACGAACCCACTGCGGGAGTCTCACCAATCGTCATGGACGAACTCTTTGACCGCGTCATAGAAATTGCCAAAACGGGTATCGCCATTCTGATGGTGGAACAAAATGCCAGACAGGCTCTGGAAATTGCTGATCGCGGCTTTGTTTTGGTTCAGGGGCAGAATCGTTACACCGATACGGGACAAGCGCTCTTGGCGGATCCTGAGGTGCGCAGGTCCTTTCTGGGCGGGTAGATCACGTGACCGACATCCTCAACGCGTTAGTGCTTCTCGCGAATTTCGTCCTGGTCCCGGGCCTAACCTATGGCAGTCAGTTAGCGCTGGGCGCGCTCGGCGTGACCATGATCTACGCCGTGCTGCGCTTTTCCAATTTTGGACACGGCGAAACCATGTCCTTCGGCGCGATGATTACGATCCTTACGACATGGTGGCTCCAGGAGAAAGGCATTACGTTTGGGGTTCTCCCGACCGCACTGCTGGCACTTCCGGTGGGAATTATCGCCACCGTGGTGATGTGCCTGCTGTTCGACCGAGTTGTTTATCGGTATTACCGAAGAGAAAAAGCGAACCCCGTGACTTATCTGATTGTCTCTGTCGGCATTCTGTTTATATTGAGCGGACTCGTTCGTTTTATCATTGGTCCGCAGGATCGGGTCTTCGCTGATGGCGAACGCTTTATCATGAAAGCCCGGGCGTTCAAACAGATGACGGGGCTGGATCAGGGACTTGCCATCAAAACCACTCAAGGCGTGACCGTGGTGACCGCAATAGTCATTGTTGCGCTGATCTTCTGGTTCCTGAACAGAACGCGGACAGGCAAATCCATGCGGGCCTACTCGGACAACGAGGATCTTGCACTGCTTTCGGGAATAAATCCCGCCAAGGTGGTGGCGATTACCTGGGTGATCACGGGAGCATTGGCGGCCATTGCCGGCACCCTATACGGTCTGGACAAAGGGTACAAGCCTTTTACTTACCTCGGACTGGTGCTGCCGATTTTCGCCTCAGCAATCGTTGGGGGAGTCGGAAATCCCCTCGGGGCAATCGCGGGGGGTTTTGTCGTGGCATTTTCCGAACTGTTATTGACCTTTGCCTATAAGCGGGTCATTGCGTATCTCACTCCGGGAGACTGGATCCCGGAGGGTCTTGTCCAACTGCTCTCTACGGACTACAAGTTGGCTGTTTCCTTTGTAATTCTCGTGATTGTGCTGCTGGTCAAACCCACGGGGATATTCAGCGGAAAGACGTTATGAGTACCAACCTTCGCAATATTCTGCTCTTTACCATTATGGGCGCACTGCTCGTCGCCGTCGGTGTTATCCAGAGCGCCAACGTGGCGCTCGCCATTCTCAATCTCTGTCTTATCTCCGCCATCATGACGCTGGGCGTAAACATCCAGTGGGGCTATGCAGGGTTGTTCAACGCGGGGGTTATGGGCTTTGCCGCGCTCGGAGGACTTGCTGCGGTCCTCGTGTCTTTCCCTCCAGTTCCCGAGGCCTGGGCAGTCGGCGGATCCAGAGCAATGCTGGGAGCGGTGACGGGAGCACTCTCGATCGTCCTCGCGATCCTTGCCTTCAAGATGATACCCGGAGGCCGCCGGCTTCGCGGTTGGGCAGCGGCGGCAGTAGCGTTATCGGGGGTCGTCCTTATGCGCTTTATTCTTGATCCTGCCGTAGAGGCCATTGAAGCCGTAGAGCCTGCAAGAACCGGGTTTCTAGGCGGCTTAGGGCTGCCGATTGTCTTTTCGTGGATTGCCGGCGGAGCATTTGCGGCATTGGCGGCATGGGGAATCGGTAAAATTGCGCTGGGGTTACGGTCGGACTATCTGGCCATCGCGACCCTCGGTATCTCCGAAATAATTGTCTACTTTCTCAAGAACGAAGACTGGCTTGCGCGAGGCGTTAAGAATGTGAACGGCCTGCCGCGACCAGTGCCCTACGAAATTGAACTACAGAAAACCCTGTGGGTTCAGGAACTGGCTGCTAAACTCGACTTCAATGTGATCGAACTATCCTCGATCATCGTGAAGCTTAGTTACGCAGGCCTATTTATCGGTGTGCTGGCGATCGTTTTTTGGCTCTCCGAACGCGCCTTGAAGTCTCCCTGGGGCCGCATGATGCGGGCCATTCGCGACAACGAGATCGCTGCAAGCGCCATGGGCAAAGATGTCACCTGGCGGCATCTGCAGGTATTTGTTCTTGGATCTGCTGTTATCGGGCTGGCAGGCGCTATGCTGACAACGCTGGATGGCATCTTCACCCCAGCCTCGTATCAGCCACTGCGGTTCACATTCCTTATCTGGGTGATGGTGATCGTTGGCGGATCGGGCAACAACCTTGGCTCAATCCTCGGGGGTTTTGCCATCTGGTTTTTCTGGATTGAGGCAGAGCCTATTGGACTGGCGGTAATAGAGCTGCTGACGTCAGGCATGGGCGAGGACCACGCCCTGCGGCTACACCTTATTGAAAACGCCGCACACACGCGACTTGCGACCATGGGCGTGGTTCTTCTAATGGTTTTGCGGTTTTCCCCTCGCGGCCTGATTCCCGAAAGGGGAAAGTAAATCGGTCCAGTCCTCTAAGGCAATACCTTTTCCAGGGCCGCGAAGAGTTCCTCAGATTTTTCCGGCGCGAGCGGTAACACCGGCGGGCGGCAACTGCCCACATCGAACCCGCGCCGATTTGCAGCCGCTTTGACGGCTGCGTTGTAAACATGGGACCAGACGAAAAGTTGGGAGTCGACCAGTTTCTGCCACAGAGCCGCCCCGCCGGCTAAATCACCATTTTCTACCATCCGATAGAGTGCCACCGCTTCCTCAGGGAGGAAATTGACAGATCCCCAGACGCATCCGACGCATCCGGCTACCAACGCTTGGTAGGTGATCGGGTCGCCGCCGTTAAAAATCTTCCCCCCGGTCTTTAAGAGTTCCTGAATCCGAATGAAATCACCGGTACTGTCTTTGATGTACTCGATTCCATCGATCTTCAGGAGTTCAGAGAATAGGGCGGGAGTGACGTCAAATCCGGAGTGAACCGGTATGTTGTAAACCATGACAGGCACAGAACTTGCCCTGGCTACCGCTTCGTAGTGTGAGAAGACACCTTGGGCATCCGGCCCTTCAAAATAGGGGGGCAAAACCATAACGGCATCGGCCCCGCTGTCTACAGCGTGCTGCGTTGCGGCGATGGTGTCACTGAGATAAATCGCCGAAGTTTGGGCAAGGACCGCGGCCCGTCCGCCTACATGCTTGACGGTGAGTTCAATCAGGTGCCGTTTTTCTTCCGGACCAAGATAGGCAAATTCCCCTGTGCCCCCACAGGGCAAAATGATGTCGACGCCCGCCTCGAGCATTCGGTCGACATGAGCTAGATAACGAGGCTCGTCGATTTTGTCAGGGTTATCCTCAAAAACAGTGCAGACCGGCACACAAACACCACTTAACGATTTCATTCCTTGCCCCTTTTGATCAGACCGATAAATTTACAGCGAACGACTCGGATGATAACCTCAATCGCACAGATGAGGCCCACATGCCGGGACAAACAAGAACCCAAACAGAGGACAGAAACTATGGCTCAGGAGAAAAAAGTCGCCATCGTTACGGCAGGTGGCGGAGGAATTGGTCGAGCCACTGCGCTCGAGTTGCGCGATCGAGGCTATGACCTTGCGCTGATGTCACGGAGCGATGCCTGCGAGAAGGCAGCCGCTGAAGTGGAGGGATTGGGTATTCGGGGCTCTGTAACCGAAGCGCAGGATCTGTCGAGGCTCGTGGAGGCCGCAATGGATCGTTTCGGGCGTATTGATTCAGTGGTGTGTCACACCGCCCACCCGCCAAAAGGCGACTTACTGGACATTAATGACGAAGCCTGGCATTTGGGTCTCGATATGTTAATTCTGAATGTCGTGAGGCTAACAAGAGCAATTACGCCCATTATGGAAAAGCAGGGCGGTGGCTCGTGGGTCAATATCTCCACTTTCGCAGCCTTTGAGCCAGAACAAGCTTTGCCCGTCTCCTGCACCCTGCGCGCCGGGCTTTCTGCGTTCGCCAAGCTGTATGCAGACCGGTACGCTGGAGCGAACATTCGCATGAACAATGTCCTTCCCGGATTTATCGACAGCCTGCAGCATAGTGAAACTGTCTTGACGCGCATCCCTATGGGGCGAATCGGAACAGTGGACGAGATCGCCAAAACCACGGCGTTCCTGCTGTCAGACGACGCGGGTTATATGACGGGCCAGAACCTCATCGTCGATGGAGGGATCACACGGCATCTTTAGGGGCGCCCCAATCGACATACGAGCGCAACGAGGGAGCGGTGAGTTGGCTCCCCGGGCTGGACTCGAACCAGCGACATATGGATTAACAGTCCACCGTTCTACCAACTGAACTACCGGGGAATACCGGGGACGCAATGCTACTGTTATGCCTGCTTTCGGTCAAGGATTGTGCAACGGCAAGATGCGTCTCAACACAACACCGGACCTCCCGACGGACTTCTGTGGTCGACACGCGCTCGTCCCGTCCGGTAAATGATCACAGCGCGGGCTTTCGAACGGTCGCTGCTGCAAATTTTGAAATGCCCGTTAGGCCAGGCTTCGCCGTCCGGGCTAAATCGGAGCCAGTTTGGGCTTCTCCACTGGACACTGACAGAAGGCGTTGAAGGTCCGGAAAGCAGGATTTCTTCGTCGTTATCTCGACGTTGGTCCCGGTTGTGATCCTCAAATCCTATCCAGCCTTCGCGCCACTGTCCTCCAAACTGGCAAGATGCGCCATCCGCAGAAGGGCAGAGCACGACGGGCACGCCTCGGCGGATGGAATCGACCCGGGCAAGTTGCAAGTCCCGGAACAATCGTCCTGACGCAGCATCGACCTCTTTTGCGATAATCTGATTCTTGAAGTCCGGCACGGTAAACCCGAGCACTCCTGCAATGATCATAAGGGCGATAAGTGTTTCAACCAGCGAGAAGCCGGCGCTAGTTCGCTCACAAAACGAAAGTGGAAACGACATGAAGGTCACTATGCCTACACATCACCGTTTGGGCAGTGACTTTTGGCACTGAATATGGGTCGAGAGTTCATCTTAAGAAGCAACTTTGAGCCTGCGGGCGACCAGCCTCAGGCAATTGGTGAATTACTTGAGGGTATTCGGGCCGGTGAGGCGTTCCAAACGCTGCTTGGGGTCACCGGATCAGGGAAGACCTTTACGATAGCTCATGTCATCGCCGAATTTGGACGGCCGGCCCTGGTACTGGCGCCGAACAAGACCCTCGCCGCCCAGCTCTACGCTGAAATGCGGGAATTCTTCCCTGATAACGCAGTGGAGTATTTCGTTTCCTATTACGACTACTATCAGCCTGAGGCCTACGTTCCAGCGAGCGACACTTATATCGAGAAAGATGCCTCGATCAATGAACATATCGACCAGATGCGCCTTTCTGCAACCAAAGCCATCCTCGAACGCGAGGACGTCATCATCGTTGCAACGGTTTCGGCGATTTATGGTCTGGGAGACCCGGTCTCATACCATGGCATGATTCTGCACCTCAGGGAAGGCGCGCTTGCGCAGCAAAGAGATATCCTGGCACGGCTTGCCGAACTTCAGTACACCCGAAACGAAATCGAGTTGCGCAGAGGGACTTTCAGAGTTAGGGGAGATGTCCTGGATATTTTCCCGGCGGAATCTGAGCGCTTTGCCGTTCGCGTTGAGCTTTTTGGCGATGAAATAGAGAAACTCTCCCGCTTCGACCCGCTGACTGGGGAGACCGACGAACGACTCACACGATTTACGATCTATCCCAAGAGCCACTACGTCACGCCTCGGGAAACCATTCTCGATGCGATCGATGAAATTGAGGACGAACTCACTCATCGACTCGCTTTCCTCCGGGACAATGAAAAACTGGTTGAAGCACAGCGCCTCGAACAGCGAACCCGTTACGATATGGAGATGATGCGGGAACTTGGGTACTGCGCCGGTATTGAGAACTACTCGCGGTTTCTTTCTGGACGAAAACCAGGCGAGCCACCCCCTACATTGATCGATTATTTGCCGGCCAACTCTCTGATGATCATTGATGAAAGCCACGTCACCGTGCCGCAACTGGGCGCCATGTTCAAAGGAGACCGCTCAAGAAAAGAGAACCTCGTGGAGTATGGATTTCGTCTCCCTTCGGCGTTGGACAACCGACCCCTGCGCTTTGATGAGTTCGAAGCGTTGATGCCGCGAACCGTTTTTGTATCCGCCACTCCGGCTGACTACGAACGTGAACACAGTTCCAGCATTGTCGACCAGGTCGTACGACCCACGGGTCTCGTCGATCCGGAAATCGAAGTGCGGCCGGTCTCCACCCAGGTTGATGACCTGATGTCTGAAGCTCGGGCCAGAGCGGCGAGTGGTGAGCGAGTCCTCGTAACCACTTTAACCAAGAGAATGGCAGAAGATCTATGCGACTACCTGAATGATCACGACATCAGAGTTCGTTATTTACACTCCGATATAGATACCGTTGAAAGGGTCGAGATCCTGTCGGACCTCAGAAAAGGCGTCTTTGACGTCTTGGTCGGAATCAACCTGCTCCGGGAGGGCCTGGACCTCCCCGAAGTGTCACTGGTGGCGGTGCTCGACGCGGATAAAGAGGGATTTTTGCGGTCGACTCGCTCGCTCATTCAGACAGTGGGCCGCGCCGCAAGAAATCTTAACGGCAGGGCGATCCTTTACGCGGACAAGGTGACTGACTCGATGAAGCGGGCGATAGAAGAAACGCAGAGACGCCGCGAAAAGCAGCGGGAACATAACGAGAAACACAAAATTACACCGCGATCAGTCGTCAAGCCCGTGAAAGACATCATTGATGGAGTCGCAATCGATCCCAATGACAGAGCCGCTTTAAGCAAAGGCTCTACCGGCTCCTCCTTTAACGTTGCCCCGGTTTCAAGCCCGATGTCGGCAGAGGAATTCAAGCGAACTATTCAGCAACTTGAAGAAAAAATGTACGCCCATGCGAGGGACCTCGAATTCGAGCAAGCCGCGCAACTTCGTGATGAGATTACGGCGCTAAAACGCGGGCAGTTTCATCCCGTGATCGAAGCGGCTTAAAGGACTTTTTTCAAAGCGTCGATTACCCGAACCAAATCAGCTTCCTCAATAGTGAGTGGCGGCAGCAGGCGCACGACCGTGGGACCGGCAGGGAGGGCGATCACGCCTTCGTCGAGCAGTGCGTGCAAAACCGGCGTAGCCTTACTCTTGAGCTCAATGCCGATCATCAGGCCGATTTGGCGCAACTCTCTCACTGAGGGCAATTGATCTAACGGAAACTGTTGAGAAAACTCGGCGCCTAGATTCTCAGCTCGCTTGGAGAGGTCATGCTCGACCATATAGTCGATGGTGGCGCAGGCCGCCGCACAGGCCAAGGGATTGCCTCCGAACGTAGTGCCGTGAACGCCAACTCCGGCAGACACGCTATCTCCGCAAAGAACCGCTCCCATCGGCACACCACCCGCAATGCCTTTAGCAAGACACATCATGTCCGGTGCGAGATCAAAGTGCTCACAGGCAAAGAACCTGCCGGTGCGGCAGAAACCTGTTTGCACCTCATCAATGATCAACAACGCGCCCCGTTCGGTACAAAGGCGTCTCGCCGCGTGGAGATACTCTGCCTCCGCTGGACGGACACCTCCTTCCCCCTGAACGACTTCGAGGAGGACAGCGCAGGTGTCGTCATCAATGGCTGCGTCCAATTTCTCAATATTGTTTAGCGGAACGAAACTATTGCCGGGAAGGAGGGGCTCAAAGGCATCGCGGTATTTAAAGGTTGCGCTTAAAGCACCAAGCGTTCGGCCATGAAAGCCTCGCATCGCTGTGACGAGCCCGGCGCGGCCAGTTGTTCTCCGGCCGAACTTGATTGCCGCCTCGACGCTTTCTGTCCCTGAATTGCATAGGAACACTTTATTGAGGCCCGCAGGTGCCCGTTCAATGAGCTTTTTCATCAACTCCCCGCGGCGATCGTTATGAAAAATGCCCGGGCAAACCAGAAGTGTTTGGGCCTGGCGAGTGAGGGCGTCGGTCACGGCAGGATTGCTATGCCCGATATTCGCGACCCCCACGCCTGCTGCACAATCTATATATTCTTCACCATCGTCAGACCAAAGGCGTGCGCCCTCGCCCCGGACAATATTCAGGCCCCGTCGCGGGTAAATCTCTAACGCGTATTCAGATTCAAGCGGTGCCTGCTGACTCATTTGATCGATGTCCCTTTACCGGAAAGAGCGTCATGGACTGGATGGGCCACACGGCCATCGGCCATGATGACTTCAGCCGCACCGGCGTCGACTAGCCGGGATAGTGCCAGCATTTTTCTTTTCATCCGGCCCTCGACACTGGCCTCTCGTTGCTTCAGTTCTGATGCGGACAGCACCTGAAGCATTGATGCCTCATTATTGTTGTCCTCAAGGAAACCTGGCGCCTCAATGAGTTGAATGACCTTGTCAGCGTTAAGTGCGCCTTGCAGGACAGCGACGATATCGTCATTTTCGGAGTTGATCGCAAAACCGGCTTCGTCGATGATCGGGATGCTCAGGACAGGCCGATACCCCTTCTCGAGTAACGTCGCTAACAAATCGACATTCACCTCTGCCGGCTTGCCTGAGAAGTCCCGTTTGACCATCGTTTTTCCGTTCTCACGCACTTTGATGCCGCGATTACGCTGACCCTGAATCAGACGCCCGTCAAGCCCGGTAAGGCCAACAGCATTGACTCCCGCTTTTTGGCACATTTCGACGAACCGCCGGTTACTGAGTCCGCTATAGGCCATCATGATGAGATCCACCGCATCGGCATCTGAGAACACACTTGAGTAGCCGGAAACGGAGGTCAGTTGCACTTTTTCTTGCCCAAGACGTTGACCGAGTTGATCCCGAAGCGCATTTGCACCTAGGACCACCAAAAAAGGTTCCTCGATCGCCGCCAGGTCCGAAGCGACCCCCTCAAGATTAATTTTGCTGCCGCCGCCAACTTTGATGATGTACATTGCGTCTGGATTCCTAAAGTTCGATAACGGTCCGGTTCTCTATGGGCCGCCAAGAAACGCCGACAGGGTACTGCTCTGAGCAAACCACATCCAGGCCGTCTACAAAAGTTCGCTGCATCTGGAAGTACCCAGGGTTTTCATTGTAGACCGTGGCGAGAAGAGAGCGCTGAGGCGTTGCAATAATGAAGTTCAAGGCGCGGATATAACGAGTACGTTTTTCTATCACTTCCACGCTCTTCTTCAGCCCCGCCAGTGGGCCTTGGTGTGAAAACCGTCTTGTATAGTTAAATATCTTTTCTGCACCGATGCGGCCTTCTTCACGGATGCGGACCCCATTTAACTCGCCGTTAAAGATGAATGCCTCGTTGGCCTGAGTGAAGGGCATATTGTTTTCTATCACAATACCCTCGTCGCGAAAGGCACTGCGCGCATGAGCTAAAAAGAGCCGTGTCGCTCCAAATACAGTCACATCATCCTCCCAGATGGGCGACAGGGAGTGATGCAAGCGCCATTGACCCCCTACCAGTGAGGCGCAGCCCCAACCATGCCCCTGATATTCCGTGCTTTCCTCGCACATGCGTGCAAAATGCGCCAAATGAACTGACACATCAACAGGGCGTTCGGCGCGAAGCCAAAGAAGGCGGCACATCTGGGTCAGATGGGGTGGAGTCCAGGAAAGGTTAAACCCAGCGTCTCTTCAAACTCGTGCATCAGGTTGAAGCACTGAATCGCCTGTCCTGCGGCCCCTTTCATAAGGTTATCAATCGCGCTGATCAATACGACCCGATGGGTGCCTGCTTCTACCTCAAACCCAACATCACAGAAGTTGGTCCCGCTAAGGAGTTTTGGTTCAGGATAACGGTGAATGCCGGTACGTTCTTTGACGATTCGGATGAAAGGCTCTTGCGCGTAGTCTTCACGATACATGCCCCAGATCTCTTTTTCCTGTTGAGGTGTCGACAAAAATACATGGCAGGTGGCCAGGATGCCGCGGACCATTTCTATTGAAGTCGCAGAAAAGTGAATCGGAAACTCGCCAAGGACCTGACTGATTTCCGCGACATGACGGTGCCGGGTAGGGCGATACGACCGCACGGCACCACTGCGTTCCGGATGGTGGCTCGCTTCGCTTGAAGCATTTCCACCCTCGCTCGAGCCCGCTTTGACATCGATCACCACCGAGGAGATGAGCTTGCGTCGAGCCAGCGGTCCAAGCGCCAGCGTACTGGCTGTTGCGTTACAACCCGCACAGGCCACGTGGGTCGCACCTTTTAGCGTCGGGCGGTTTATCTCAGGGACGCCGTAGACAAACCGTTCAAGCAATTGGGGGCGAGGGTGGGGCTGCCCGTACCAGGTCTCGTACACTACAGGGTCCGCGAGGCGAAAATCCGCGCTGAGATCGATAATTCTGGGGGCTAGTGCAGAAAAAGTTTCAAAGCGCGAAGCGGTCTCTCCATGGGGCAAGCAAAGAAAGAGCACATCGCACGGCTCCAACTCCGCCAAGGCGCAAAATTTGATCTGACTGGCCTTTCGAAGGTTCGGGTGGGCTCGGTGGAGCGCCTTTCCCGCAAACCGCTCAGAAGTCACCTGCTGGACGGTGCACTCAGGATGAAAAAGGAGCAGACGAAGAAGCTCTCCGCCCGTGTAACCTGATCCGCCGACAATGGAGGCCTTGATCATGCGTCGACGCCTAAAGTGAAGTCCACCACCTTCGCCGGGATGTTGACGCCTGTAGTTTCTATGCTGTTTCTAAACTCCATCGTGTAATTGACTTCGTTGACGGAAAATTCTCCGTCGTTTTCAAATAGATCGACCGCCAGTACGCCGCCGCCTACGGCGTTCGCGGCGGCCAAAGAGATATCTGCAATCTTTGTGGTCACCTCGCATCCGACAGCGGTTGCTCCCCGCGCAGTGTTGGTAATCCAGTGACTTGAACTCCGGTAGATCGCTGCGATGCATTTATCCCCGACAACAAAACTGCGAATGTCGCGACCTTTTTTCTCAACGAATCTCTGAATATAGAATATGGAATGATGGTAACTGCCGAGCAACGCTTTATGTTCAAGGATGGCTTCGGCAGACTCTCTATCATTCACCTTGGAGAGCAGCCGCCCCCAGGACCCCACAGCAGGTTTCAACACCACCGGGTAGCCCAACTCCTCTATCGCGCTTAAGGCGGACTCTTCGGTAAAGGCCACACGAACCGGTGGCTGGTTTATCCCTGCCTCTTTGAGCGCCACAGAGGTCAGGATTTTGTCACCGCAAATCTTGGCGACCTCGGAAGAGTTGATGCAGTGCACACCAGCCGCCTCCAGCAGGCGCAGGCCGTACATCGAGCGCGAATGATTAATGCTGCGCTCAAGCAGTATGTCTACGCTGGGCGCTGACTCGAGGTCGGAAATCAGCTTGCGGTCGTCGATCATCACAAGATTGACTCCGCGGGCCTGAAACTCCTCAATGAGAAGTTTCTCCTCCTTTCGAATCAGAGAGTGGAGCAAGCCAACTTTCACTCCCCCCAATCCTCTTCGGTCTCAGGCGCCTCCGTGACGGCCGCGGGGTCAAGGCCCGTCACTTCAAGTTCTGTGCCGCAGTCGCCGCATTCCAGGAGCTCTCCTAGAACAGTGCCTTCGGCAAAAGTGATTTCAGCTCCGCAAACGGGGCATTCAGTCATGGGTCGGTCTCCTAGTTGCTTTTGGGGCAGATTCAGCTGTAGTGTGCGCTGTCGGTTGGAGGATTTTAAGCCAGTGTTCGACGGTATAGTGTCTGGACGACTGTCGAATTGGTTTCTGACGAAAAAAAAATGTTTTGAGTGAAATTGTCTGGACAAAAGAGTTAAAATTCCACGCCCGATGTGCAGGCGCGTAGCTCAGTGGTAGAGCACCACCTTGACATGGTGGTGGTCGGTGGTTCGATCCCACTCGCGCCTACCATTTCTCTGGATCACAAGGCTCTCCTCGGAGGGTCTTTTTCGTTTAGCTCATAGCCAAGCATCGTTCAAAGGGATGTGTCATAATTTTTGGACTAGTCAATAAACAGACTAAGAAGGGACGTCTTGGTCGTACAGTCGGCTTACGTTGTGGACCTAAAACTTACCTGTATCTTAAGGAGTCAACTATGAGTGTGTTTTTAATCGCCGAGATAAAAGTAACAGATGACGGATGGATACCCGATTACGCAGCCAACGTCCACAAACTCGTTGAAAAGCATGGCGGTAAGTATTTGTCTCGAAGCGGCAATATCTCAACTGTCGAGGGCGCAGAAAATGACGCTACTTTGATAGCAATACTCGAGTTTCCAGCCCAAGAGGCTCTTGGCAACTTTGTTTCAGACCCGGAGTACGCGCCCTATGCAGAGGCAAGACAGGCGGGGAGCGTAAGCAACTTTCGCGTTATCGATGATACGGATATTGCGGGCACGATTCCGTATTTGAAAGCAGGGTAGCGGAGCGCCGCTACCGGCGCAATTTCGGCGTCGGCGCCACGCACGGGTAGGATTTTTGGTCGGGTTCGGCGAACTAGAAGGCGCGTAGCTCGGCGGTAGAGCACCACCTTGACATGGTGGTGGTCGGTGGTTCGATCCCACTCGCGCCTACCAATTTCTCAGCACGTTACGTTCGATTGCTTTGACGTCGAGTTGATTTGCAGGACAAAAAAGCCGGGATTCTCTTCCGGCTTTTGATTTTGTGCAGAGGGGTATTGAGGAGTCGGGGAGGAAGGTTTGGATATAAGCATCGCCGCCGCGGGGCCGGCTTCGGAATTTGGCCGGAACTTGATGGGTTTCGGGATTAACCTCCTGGCAACAGATGTCGAGAGAACCGCTGATTTCCTGGCAGAAATCCTCAGCATGAGGATCCATCGTGCGGACCAGGATTCCGCTGTTCTTGAACATGACGGCAACTTTTTTCAACTGCACGGGGAGCATACATACCATGACAATCCCTTCCCCGGAACGCTTGAATGAGTCCATTACCGAGGCGCCGGCGTCGAATTGCGTCTTTACCAAAAAGACCCTGATGCGTGTGAAGCCCGGGCAAAGAAAAAAGGCTACCAAGTGCTTCGTACCCGCCTCGATCGTCCTCACGGTCTGAGAGAGTGTTTCCTGTTAGATCCGGACGAATATTGCTGGGTACCCAGTGCACCGCTAGCTAGGTGAGTGCGCGATTCTGAGGTCAGAGCGCGTGAGTCACTTTCCCACTATAATCCGCGCCTGCCCGGTATAAGTTGATGGATCGCAGTCTGCCCATCATGAAACTTGTGACAGAGCAGTTGGCCCTTTTATCTTGAGCCCACTTTAAGAACTCATGAAGATCACGCTCCCTGATAAATCCGTTCGCGAATATGAAGGTCCGTTAACGGTATACGATGTAGCAATGGATATTGGTCCGGGACTTGCAAAGGCAACCATAGGTGGTGAGGTCGACGGGGTATTAGTCGATGCCACGCACCGGATCGAGAAAGACGTAAATCTGCGCATCATTACGGGGAAGAACGAAGAAGGGCTCGACATCATCCGCCATTCCTGTGCGCATCTTCTCGCTCAAGCGGTCAAGCAGCTTTTTCCCCTGGCGCAGGTCACCATCGGTCCCGTAATTGAAGATGGGTTCTATTACGACTTCGCCTACGGTCCAGGTTTTTCGGAGGATGATCTGGGCCGGATTGAGGAAAGAATGCAAGCGCTGGCGAAAGAGGGGGCCACGATAGAAAGGCTCACCATGGGCCGCCAGGAGGCGGTGACCTACTTTCGGAAACAGGGGGAGGAATATAAGGCCGAGATTATTGAGGCCATCCCCGCTGATGAAACGCTTTCACTTTATCGGCAGGGAGATTTCACAGATCTTTGCCGTGGCCCCCACGTTCCTAATGTTGGGGCGCTAAAGGCATTCAAGCTGACCAAGCTCGCGGGAGCCTACTGGCGTGGCGATTCCGGCAATGAAATGCTGCAGCGGATCTACGGGACCGCCTGGCCCGACAAGAAGTCTCTCGACACCTATCTCACTCAATTGGCAGAAGCCGAAAAACGAGATCATCGACGCATTGGAAAATCTCTCGACCTTTTCCATTTTCAGGAAGAAGCACCCGGGATGGTGTTTTGGCACCGCGACGGCTGGGCCCTTTATACGGGGATCGAGCGCTACGTCCGAGACCTGTTGGTCGAATATGATTACCAGGAAGTGCACACCCCGCAAATGCTGGATCGGAGCCTATGGGAACGATCCGGGCATTGGGACAAGTTTCGGGACAACATGTTCACCACTCATGTAGATGACCGCGATTACGCTATCAAACCCATGAACTGCCCGGGACATGTTCAACTATTCAATCAAGGGCTTCGCAGTTACCGGGATCTGCCGATTCGTATAGCCGAATTTGGAGTGGTGCACCGAAACGAGCCGTCTGGCACATTGCATGGACTTCTGCGCGCGAGGCGCTTCACTCAGGACGACGCGCACGTGTTTTGTACCGAGGATCAACTCCAGGCCGAAGTATCGACTCTGATTGAACTCACATACCGGATGTATAAGGATTTCGGGTTTGAAGACATTGAAGTCGCGCTCTCCACGCGGCCGGAGCAACGCGTCGGTGAGGATGCTCTGTGGGACCGTGCCGAGGAAGCGCTGGCGAGGGCGCTTGACGAGAAAGGCATCAAGTACGTCGTCCAACCAGGGGAGGGCGCATTCTACGGACCAAAGCACGAATTTGTCCTGCGTGACTCAATCGGCCGGCGTTGGCAATGCGGGACGATTCAGGTTGATTTCTCGATGCCCGGACGGCTTGGCGCTGCCTACGTGACGGAGGACGGGTCAAAACAGGTACCCGTCATGATCCACCGCGCAATTCTCGGCTCCCTTGAGCGCTTCATTGGTATCCTGATAGAAGATACCGAGGGCAAACTGCCATTCTGGCTGGCGCCTGTGCAGGCGGTGATCCTGAACATCACAGACCGACAGCAAGTATTTGCTCTGGAAACAGAAAAATTCCTTAAAAAACAGGGGCTCAGAGTCGAAACTGACTTGAGAAACGAGAAAATTGGCTATAAAATCCGCGAATCTACCTTGAGACGCGTCCCATATCTCCTTGTGGTCGGGGATAGGGAGGTGGAACAGGGTGCCGTAGCCGTGCGTACGCGCGACGGGGAAGACCTCGGTACGTTTGCTGTCGCAGACCTGCTTGACGAATGTCTTCGCCCGAACGCAGGCGCGCGGCGTTAATTTTTGGAGGGTTTGGCAATAGCCGGAATAAAAGAGCAGAGACTCAACGACGATATCACCTACGAACAGATTCGACTGGTGAGTGACTCCGGAGAGCAGTTAGGCATTCTTTCACCTGACGAGGCCAGAAAGATCGCGGAAGAGCGCGGAATGGACCTCGTAGAAATTGCACCAAACGCAGAGCCCCCAGTCTGTCGCCTGATGGATTATGGCAAATATCTCTACGCCAGTGCCAAGAAAAAACAGGAATCGAAGAAAAAGCAAAAACAGATCACCGTAAAAGAGATCAAATTCCGGCCGGGCACCGATATCGGCGATTACGATATCAAGGTGCGAAACCTGACAAAATTTCTGGATGCGGGAAACAAGGTCAAGGTGACTCTTCGCTTTCGCGGTCGCGAAATGGCACATCAGGAGCTCGGAATGGAGATGCTGAAGCGAGTGGAAGAAGACCTGAAAGAGATTGGAGTCGTAGAACAAATGCCCAAAATGGAAGGCCGGCAGATGGTGATGGTGCTAGCCCCACTAAAGGCTTAACAATCTCAGATTACTTGTAAACGAATACCAAGACTAACGGAATTAACCATGCCAAAACTCAAGACTAACCGAGGCGCCGCAAAGCGTTTTAGCCGCACAGCGAAAGGTAAGTTCAAACGCTCTCAGGCCTTCCTGAACCATATCCTGACTAAGAAGTCCACAAAGCGTAAGCGTCAACTTCGCGAAGGCTTGCTCGTCGCCCCCGCAGACGAAGCGGCAATCCGCAAGATGCTTCCTTACGCCTGACGCAGCGACACTAAATCCTACGTAGTCAACCACCTCCGTCATAAGCACGGAGAGTAAACAGAGAAATTCATGTCTAGAGTAAAACGAGGAGTAACCGCGAGAGCCAGACACAATAAGGTGCTGTCTCGAGCCAAAGGCTATCGCGGAGCAAGGAAAAACGTCTTCCGGGTTGCTAATCAAGCAGTCATGAAGGCTGACCAGTACGCCTATCGCGACCGTCGTCAGCGTAAGCGTCAGTTCCGGACACTCTGGATCGTCCGGATCAACGCTGCTGCCAGGGTACATGAGTTGAGCTATAGCCGCCTTATCGATGGACTGAATCGGGCGAATATCGAACTAGATCGGAAGGTGTTGGCCGATATGGCGGTAAACGACGAGGCCGCGTTTGCCGCACTGGCCGAAAGGGCAAAATCCGCGCTCGCAGCCTGACGCGCACCTCATTGGAACCCGCCTCGGTACGAGGCGTAGAATCAGGGAAAGGCCAAACACCTTTCCCTTTTTTATTTGGTCAGTTCTTTTATGACTTCTAACTCGACAGCCGAACTCGACCGCCTCTTGAGTCAAGCGCTCGCAGATATCTCAGCGGCGAAAGATTCCTCGGCTGTAGAACAATTGCGTGTTGGCCTGCTCGGGCGTCAGGGCGCGGTCACTGGCCAATTAAAACTGATTGGGGCACAGCCACCAGAGGAACGCAAGACTTTCGGGTCGGCCGTCAATCGCGTTCGTGATCAGTTAACCGAAGCTTTGTCTGAACGAGCAAGCGCTGTGCTGGTCGCCGAGCGAGAAGCGGCTATCAAAGCCGAACAAATCGATGTCACTCTGCCCGGGAGGGCGGGGCATAGCGGCTCACTGCACCCTGTCACCAAAACCCTGCGGAGAATCGAACAGATTTTCACGCGAGCTGGCTTTGATATTGCCCATGGGCCCGAAATAGAGGACGACTTCCATAATTTTGAAGCGCTGAATATTCCAAAAAACCATCCGGCCCGCGCCATGCATGACACGTTCTATGTTTCTGATGAGACCGTGTTACGCACGCACACCTCCCCCGTGCAAATCCGTTATCTGGAGAAACATACACCGCCCGTTGCCGTTATCGCGCCCGGCCGGGTTTATCGATGCGACTCTGATGTCACCCATACCCCGATGTTTCACCAGGTGGAGGGTCTGGTGGTCGATTCAGACGTTTCCTTCGCGGATCTGAAAGGCGCTCTCGTCTTCTTCCTAGAGGAATTTTTTGAACAAGATCTGCCGGTGCGATTCCGCCCCTCCTTTTTCCCGTTCACTGAACCCTCAGCGGAGGTCGACATGGGATGTGTTTTCTGCGCGGGAGAAGGGTGTCGCATTTGCGGTCACACTGGCTGGATAGAGGTGCTCGGTTGCGGCATGGTGCATACAGAAGTCTTTCGGCAAGTCGGCATAGACAACGAGACATACACTGGATATGCATTTGGTCTCGGGATTGAGCGCCTGGCAATGCTGCGTTACGGGGTGGACGACCTGCGCCTATTTTTTGAGAACGAAGTGTCCTTCCTGCGGCAATTCTCTTGAGCCACTCTTAACATGATCATCAGCGAAAACTGGCTTCGTGAGTGGGTCCAGTTTGACCTCGACTTCAACTCCCTGCCTGCGTTGCTAACCGCCGCTGGGCTTGAGACAGGGGCGGTTGAACACATTAAGGCGTTGCCGAGAAACATCGTTTCGGGCCATGTCGTCCAGGTCTGCCTCCACCCCGATGCCACTGACCTGACCCTCTGTGATGTCGATATCGGGGAAGCGAAACCGGTCCGCGTGGTTTGTGGCGCGCCAAATGTTGCCCTTGGCGTCGTTGCGCCCTTTGCAACAGTTGGGTCTCGGCTCCCCGTCGGCGAAAAGATCACGGAGGTCTTAATTCGGGGCGAACTCTCAAGCGGGATGCTTTGCTCTGCAGCAGAATTGGGTCTCGAAGAGCAGTCACAGGGCTTGCTGCTCTTAGACCCAGAGTTGAGCCCAGGTGCTCAGTTAAATGATCATCTTCAGCTTCCGGATCGGCTCCTCGAAGTCGAACTGACACCCAATCGCGGAGATTGCCTTAGCATCTTGGGCGTGGCCCGAGAGGTAGCCGCATTGACAGGAGGACGGCTGAAAGAACCAAAGCTTCCCCGCGTGCGCACTACCGAATCGGAAACAAGGTCGATTTCGCTCGATGAGGACGGCCGTTGTGCTCGATACGTGGGGCGATCCATCACAGGTGTCCGGCCAGGGGCCCGCACTCCGGATCGCATCCGCGAGCGAATCACGCGGGCAGGGTTACGTAGCATTGACGCGCTGGTGGATGTCAGCAACTACATCATGCTTGAACTAGGTCAGCCAATGCACGCCTTTGACGGAGAGCGGCTAAAAGGCAACATTCAGGTGAGACCAGCGAAGTCCAAGGAAAAGATTAAGCTTCTTGACGGCGAGCGACTCACATTGGACGCGGAATCTCTCCTTATTACTGATCAGAAGGGAGCCGTCGCGCTGGCCGGAATCAAAGGCGGCGCGAGCACGATGATCCATCCGAAAACGCGCACTATCTTTATCGAAGCCGCATTTTTTGACCCAGACGGGGTGGCACGCACTGCCCGAAAGTACGGACTTAACACCGATGCATCGCATCGTTTCGAGCGGGGCGTGGATTTCACCCTCCCGGCAAAGGCGATCGACCGTGCCAGCGCGCTGATCATCCAGATCTGTGGGGGGCGCTGCGGCCCTCAGATCGAGTCATCCGAAAAATCATTTCTTCCGAAGCGCACGTGGGTGCCACTGCGCTCGGCGCGACTCTCACGAATGCTGGGGGAGCGTATCTCAAAGAAGAAGGTATTGAACATCTTTAACTCGCTTGGGATGAAATGCGAGTCGACTCAGTCTGGCTGGCGAGTGAAGCCGCCCACCTATCGATTCGATGTAGCAGCGGAACACGACCTTGTGGAAGAAGTCGCGAGAGTTGTCGGCTATGACCGGTTACCCGTAAATCGACCGAAAGTAACGGCGGGCTATGGACTAGCACCCGAGAGAAGAGTGCCTATCGAGCGCGCGAAGGATCTCATGGTGGACCTCGGGTACCGCGAGGCCATCACATACAGTTTCGTCTCACCAGACCTGCAGAAACATTTTAACGACTACGGCTCACCAATTACGCTCAAGAATCCCATCTCGGTGCACATGGCCCAGATGCGTGTCTCACTTCTCCCAGGACTGCTAACGGCACTGGCGGCCAACGGCCGACGTCAGGTGAAAGACGTTCGGCTTTTTGAGGCCGGCCATATTTACCAAAAAAGGAAAAAATCTTCGGAGGAGCGCCAACGCCTCGCTGGAGTGTTAGCAGGGAGTGCAGATCAACACAACTGGGGCCAGAAGATGAGGCCGGTCGACTTCTTCGACGTTAAGGGACATGTTGAACGGCTCCTCCGGCTAGCCCACCGGGAATTCGATGCCGAATTTCTTCCGATAGAAGACGAGGCGTATCAAGCAGGGCAGTCAGCCCAGATTCAATTGAAAGGAAAGGAAATCGGGCGAGTTGGACGGATCTCCCCGGGTTTGCTGGAGGAGGCGGAAATCGTCGTCCCGGTCTTCGGGTTTGAACTGGATTGGGCCGAAATTGAAATGACCGAGCCACCCAGCTTTAGAGCAATATCACGATTCCCTAGGGTGATCAGAGATATCTCGATAGTACTCTCCGAAAAATTCGTCGCTGCCGACGCTGTGGCGATTATCAAGAGCGCAGCAAGCGAACTGCTGGTGCAATTCGAACTGATCGACCTCTACACTGATACTGGAATTGAAAGCGGGAAAAAATCCCTCACTTTCCGCTTGACCTTACAGTCGAATTCCCGCAGTCTTACAGATGAGGAGGCCGACCATCTTATTGACGCCGTCCTGAAGAGACTCGGCGACCAAATAGGTGCGGTGCTTAGGTCCAGGTAATACAGAGATTGGTCAGAACGAAAGAGGTTGACGCGTTCGCAAGTGGCGTTCCTGCGGCTACCAAAAGAATAAAAAACGATGGGCAACACGATCACCAAAGCTGACTTAGCCAACACATTGTTCGACGAGCTCGGTCTCAACAAACGAGAAGCAAAAGAGTTCGTGGAATTGTTCTTCGAAAAGATCCGTCAAGCCCTCGAAACTGGTGAAACGGTCAAACTGTCCGGCTTCGGCGGCTTCTCCATCCGTGAAAAAAATAGCCGACCGGGTCGTAACCCAAAGACGGGTGAGGCGGTTCCCGTTTGCGCACGCAGAGTGGTTACTTACCGCGCAAGTCAAAAAGTCAAAGATCAGGTTGGCGCCAACACTAACCACATTGACTCCGTGGTATTGGAGGAACAGGTGTTATCGTGACGATGCTTGATCCTGGCGCTGAAGACCTGCCGCCGATACCGGGAAAACGCTATTTCACTATTGGTGAGGTGGGTCAACTTTGCTCTGTGAAACCCCATGTGTTACGTTATTGGGAACAGGAGTTTCCCCAACTGCAGCCGGTTAAGCGAAGGGGCAACCGACGATACTATCAACGCCACGAAGTTGAACTTATTCGTACTATCCGAAAGCTCTTGTATATCGAGGGCTATACGATCAGTGGTGCGTGCAATCAACTCAGTGCAACCAGCGCTGATACATCTGCTGCAGCGGGATCGAATAGCCGCCTCAGCGACCAGGACATTGATGGTCTGGTAGTGGAGCTGGAAGAGATTGCACAACTCCTTAGGGCGTAGTGCCTTACAATTACCAACGTTCGGGGCGTAGCGCAGCCTGGTAGCGCACCGCAATGGGGTTGCGGTGGTCGGAGGTTCAAATCCTCTCGCCCCGACCAAAGAACAGAAACTCTGCAGAAAATCGCCTGAACAACGTCATTGGCCTCAACCTTGTCTTAAGCCCCAATCCCTGACCGCAACGGCTAACGATTTTGAGCAGGCTCGACCGTATGATTCGCCGCCTGGAGGCCCAAAGAGCATGCCTCGCTGCCGCAGGGGAAGTATTGTTCTCGGCGGGTGATGCGCTCTCAGAAGAGCAAGTCACGGAGCTGATCTCGACTATCACCAAGACCCTTGCGGGCGACTGAGCCCCCGAATATCAACTCCTGGCATTATGATCTCGCCGTTATCGGCCGACCTCTCGCAGAATCATGGAAATAGACCGAAAACTCACTACAGCCTCAAACCTTGTTGCGGCAAAAGACCAGGAACTTGGATTCGGCAACGTTTTCTCGGACCACATGCTGGTCCGAGATTGGGCGGATGGCGAGTGGGGCAGGGCAATGATCACGCCACGAGAGCCCATTCCGGTTGAGCCTTCCGCGCTAGGTATCCACTATGGGCAGAGCGTTTTTGAGGGTCTTAAAGCCTACCGAGGGTCTCAGGATGGCGTGATTAGACTATTTCGGCCAGACAGGAATGCCGCGCGGCTTAAAGCATCGAGCGAGCGCCTTTGCATTCCGACTCTTCCAGCGGAGGAGTTCCTTGAGTGCATACAGCAATTGGTTGCAACTGATTCGACCTGGGTACCAAAAGAGCGCGAACATGCGCTCTATGTCAGACCGATGGTTTTCGCAAGCGAAGGTCATCTTTCCGTTCGCCCCGCCCAGTGCTACAAGTTGGTCATCACGACGGCCCCGGTGGCGCCGTATTTCTCCTCCCGAAGCCGGGCTTTACGACTGAAAGCCGAAAGCCGTTTTACGCGCGCAGCTTCGGGGGGCACCGGCTCTGCCAAGACGTCTGGAAACTATGCCCCCACACTCTGGCCGATGGCATCTGCGGCAGCGGAGGGCTTTGATCAGATTCTCTGGCTCGACGCCCAAGAGCACACCTTCGCTGAAGAGGCAGGTCAGATGAATATTTTTTTCAGAATTGGTGATGAAGTCGTCACACCAGAACTCTCCGGAACCATTCTTCCGGGCGTGACCCGCGAGAGCGCGCTCAAGTTACTTGAAGACTGGGGCGTAAACGCTGGCACCCGGCGCATCTCTATGGAGGAACTCGCGAGAGCATCTGAGGATGGCTCGCTACTTGAAATCTTCGGTGCTGGAACCGCAGCGGTTATCGCGTCAGTCGCGTCGATCTCGTACCTCGGAAAAGAGATTTCGGCAGCGCCTCCTTCCAGCGGGTCTCTTGCGGAGCGGCTTCGGGAAGAACTCCTGGGGATTCAATATGGAGAGAGGCAGGATCCCCACAACTGGACCCACGTGGTTGGCTGACATCGCGCGGCGTGGAATAACGAAATCCCTCTAGGCACGCCTCCCATTAGATGATTGAAGGACTCTCACTGCTGCTTTTACTCTGCCTGTCGGCCTTCTTCTCAGGTTCAGAAACCGCGTTGGTGGCCTTATCGCGCGCTCGGGCGGACGCGTTGGCGGACGAGGGGCGCCCTGGCGCGCACTCGTTACGCATCTTAAAAGAAAAACCGGGCCGGATGCTGGTCGCGATCTTGATCGGTAACAATCTCGTCAATATCAGTGCCTCCGCGCTGGCCACTGTCCTGGCGACCCGGGCCTTTGGAAGCCTGGGGCCCGGCATTGCCGTTGGCATCCTGACAATCGTTATTCTGATCTTCGGCGAGATTACGCCAAAGAGCCTGGCAACCCGCTACTCTGAGCGGATCTCTCTTGCCGTATCCCCCGTCATTCTGGTGCTGGTCCGCGTCACAACCCCAATCAGCCGGGTCTTTGAATATTTTGCGCCGGCCACCCTGCATTCCAGCGGAGGCGAAGATCCGACCGTGACCGAATCCGAACTCATCAGCATGGCGGGCTATGGTGAGGAGGAAGGTACGATTGAGGAGAGTGAAAAACAGCTGATTGAAAGAGCTTTCGCCTTCACCGACCTCACGGCAGCGGATGTGATGACCCCGCGACACAAGGTATTTGGACTTCCGGCGAACACCTCTCTCGAAGAGGCGGTTGAGCGACTGGACGACCTCCCGTTTAGCCGCATCCCGCTACACGGCAAGGATCCGGATGAAATCACAGGCGTGGTTCATGTGCGGGACCTGCTCATGGCGGGCATGAAGGAAGAGTCCGCGCAGAGTGTCGAATCTCTGGGCAGGCCGCCATATTTCATACCCGAAGGGCAGTCCTTGAACGACACCATTGCGGCGTTTCGCGAAGAACGAAATCAGTTGGCGATTGTTGTGGATGAGCACGGGATTATGGAAGGCGTTGTGACGCTTGAAGATCTCATGGAGGAATTGGTCGGAGAGATTTACGATGAGAGTGACATCACGCCGACTGAGTACACCATTCATGGACCCGACCGGATTACGATTGAAGGAGCATCCGAGCTTCGTATTCTCAGCGACCACTTCCAATCGACGCTGTCGGGAAAGCCGACGGACTCTGTTAGTCGGTGGATCCTGACCCATGTGCAGCGCATACCAGAAAGATGGGAAACCTTCGCACTGGATGGACTGCACCTAACCGTGGTTCGCGCGACGCCTCGCCGGATTCAGGAAGTCCTTGTCTGCAGAGCGCCGGGGACCGGGGGTCAGATCAACCTTGAATACGAGAATTAACCGTTAGTCAGGCCGTTCTCGCTTTTCTTAGCCCCTGTAGAGGATTCTGACATCGCTTAATGGTGTCTCTTCGACTAGCTTTTTTGACAACGTTGCGCTCTCATCCCTCATCGCTTCTCCAGATTTCCCTGATGGAAGCGCCACGACAACTTCCCCGGTTACTGAAACGCCGACGTAGTGAAGCACCAGACTGAAGTTGCCTGTCGTAAACAAGCGCGACCCTGAGTTGCTCGACACCAGTGTCTTCCGCACGGCCTCTTCGATCTCTGACCTAAGGGGTAATCCGGAAGGATTAGGCATCTCGAAATCATCCTCGGGATCGATATGGACGACAACGTCCGATAGGGCTTTGAATTTTTCCTCAAGGACCTGCATCACGCGATCACCAATATGATGGCCCTCTGAGACACTAATTAACGGATTCACATGGATGTGCATATCAGCCAGTAATTGGGATCCCATGCGTCGGGTTCGAAGCTCATGAACGTCAATGACACCTGGCACCGACAGAATCGTTTCACGCATCAACGTCAGCGTGCTCGGGTCAAGGCCCGTATCGATCAACTCGTCAAAAGCCTCACGGCCAATTCTGAAGGCGGCATAAAGGATGATAATCGCGACCCCTACTGCTCCTATTGCATCCGCCCAGGGAAACCCGAGCATCACCCCCAGCACCCCAGCGATCACGATCAGCGAAGAAAAGGCATCAGTCCGACTGTGCCAGGCGTTGGCCTGTAGCAAACCAGAATCGAGCTTCCTGCCGACTCGGATGGTGTACTGATACACGGCCTCTTTCGCGACCACCGAAACCGCGGCCACCGCAACCGCAAGCCATCCTGGGGCCATCAACTCGCCACTGCCACTCAGTCGCGATAACGCATCCCACGCGATGCCCAGTGCAATCGCCGCGAGAGACACTGCCAGCAAAGCAGTCGCGATTGCCTGGATACGTCCGTGCCCATAGGGATGCTCTGAGTCCGCTTCTTGGCTTGAATGACGAGCGGCGAGGATGACGAGAAAATCAGTCGCGAGATCAGAAACAGAATGAATCCCGTCTGCAATCAGGGCCTGTGATTGCGCAAAGATCCCGCCGGTGAGCTTGCCGAGGGCAAGCAGGCCATCTACGACACTCCCAACAACCGTAACATTTCGGATAACGCGATAATCTGAAACGCTGCGGGAATTTCTGTCCATAGAGAAAGTCTATCAGTGTATGTCGGGTATCCAGTGAATCAAATTATCGCACCGGTTTCGGCCCGAACAATGGGCGGACCCTGCCGTTTCTGAGATAATCCCGCCTCACTTGGTGTTTGATAACGGGAATACCTGCTCTGCTTAATGCGCATTCTGATCAGCAATGACGATGGGTACCTTGCAGCGGGACTGGCAGCACTCAACGCAGCGGTCTCGTCAATTGCCGAGACCTTTGTAATCGCCCCTGATCGGAACCGTAGTGGCGCGAGCAACTCCCTCACACTGACCCGGCCGCTTAGAGTCAGCACAGCCCCGAGTGGCTTTCATCGTCTCGACGGCACCCCCACCGATTGTGTCCATGTTGGCTTAACCGGTCTCATGGACCCGGAGCCAGATATGGTTATCGCGGGAATCAATCACGGGGCGAATCTTGGTGATGATGTTCTTTACTCGGGAACCGTGGCGGCCGCAATGGAAGGGCGCTACCTGGGATTTCCGGCTGTTGCCATTTCACTCGCAGGCTCAAATGCTCAACACTTTGATTCCGCGGCTCGGACAGCGCTCCAGGTGCTGGAGCGCGTGCAGGAACACCCTTTGCCGCGCGACAGTATTCTTAATATCAACGTGCCGGACCTGCCATTTGAATCAATCAAGGGATTTCGGGCTACAAGACTGGGCTGTCGACATAAATCAGATCCTGTTATCCGTTCGCAGGACCCAACCGGCAGGGAGATCTACTGGGTCGGCCCTGCGGGGGAAGGTCAGGACTGTGGCGAGGGGACAGACTTTCTCGCCATCGAGCAAGGCTACGTTTCGGTCACTCCACTCCAGATCGATCTGACTCGTCACGGTCAACTAGAGCAGATTCAGAATTGGTTGACCGCGTGAGCGAGGGGGCGCGACCTGATCATCACCGTTTTGGTGGTTTTATTTCCCAACGGTCACAGCAGAGGTTGTTGGACACCCTTCGTGCCAAAGGTATAAGAAACGAGGACGTGTTGGAGACTTTTGCCAAGATCCCCAGGCATGAATTTGTCGAAGAGGCACTGCGAAGCCGTGCTTATGAGGACACCGCTTTGCCAATCGGCTATCAGCAGACTATTTCCCAACCCTACGTGGTCGCACTGATGACACAACTTCTCCTGACCGGGCGCGAGCGGCTTAAACGCGTGCTGGAGATTGGGACAGGATCAGGGTTCCAAACCGCGGTACTTTCCCGTGTCTCTGCCCGTGTATTTTCCATAGAACGGATCGGCGCACTGGCTGGGCGCGCTTATCAGAAGTTGGGAAGCCTTGGCATTGAGAACGTCTCACTACGACACGGCGATGGCGCAAACGGATGGAGCGCCAAGGGACCGTTTGACGGGATTATCCTGACCGCCGCGCCAAGGCGCGTCCCTGACACCCTTTTTTCGCAATTATCGGACCAGGGTGTGCTGGTGGCGCCTGAGGGCAGCAACCGTCAGCAACGCCTGCTGTACTGGATTAAACAGGATGGCATTGCAATTCGCCATCAATCAATCGATGTAGTATTTGTCCCACTGAAATCCGGCCAAGCCTGATGAAAATTTTTTCACGCCTGTATGATTTTGTCCTGTCGTGGGCATCCCACCCTAAAGCGCCGCGTTACCTCGGCGCATTATCCTTTGCGGAATCTTCCTTTTTCCCAATTCCACCCGATGTTATGTTGGCTCCAATGGTGTTGGCACAACGCCACCGTGCCTGGTTCTTTGCGGCACTTACGACCCTGTGGTCAGTGGTTGGAGGTGTTGCAGGATACCTGATCGGCATGTTTCTCTTTGGGCTCGTTGCCGACCCAATTATCCAATTTTATGACGCCCAGGCTGCGTTTGATTCGGCTCGGGAACAATTCCAGAAACATGGTGTCTGGATTGTTTTTCTGGCAGGTTTCACACCGATCCCATACAAACTCTTTACGATCAGCGCAGGATTGGCCTCTATGAGCCTCGTACCATTTGTGGCGGCTTCCCTGGTGGGACGCGGTGCACGTTTTTTTCTTGTCGCAGGACTCATCTACGCCGGGGGAGAACGTTTTGAAGCGCAACTGCGCCGGTATGCAGACGGCATAGGCTGGGCAATGGTCGTCTTAGTAGTCGTTGGGCTTTTGCTCTTTTATGTCTAGCCAATTACGGAAGATCAACTTGAGAGTGCCTAAAGCGGTTTCGATAGTTTGCTTTATTGCGCTGACCGGTTGCGTAGGTCCGCCGGTAGTGCCCGTAAGCGACCTCTCCGCTACCCAATCCAGCGGTTCAACCCGTATCGTAAGAGCGGGGGATTCTCTTTACACCATTTGCTGGGAAGCGGGGCTGGATTATCGAGACGTGGCGCGTTGGAATGGCCTGCAACCTCCTTACGCTTTGACAGTAGGGCAAAAAATTGAGCTCAGTCCCGGCCGCATCAATGCGCAGAATACCATCGTGACACCGGCCGCGAGTTATGCGACATCGATACTGGTTGTCGGTGACGAGCCCGCAGAGGCCTCTGAAACGCTCACCGATCCCGATGCGCAAGAGAATGAACAAGAGAATGAAAAAGAAGAACCCGTAGCAGGGCCCGACGGCAAACCATGGATTTGGCCGGCCAATGGAGAGCTGCTGTCACAATTTTCCCCGGACGACGGAAGAAACGGCATCGACATCGCCGGAGCCGATGGCAGTCCGATCCGAGCAGCAGCAAAAGGGAAAGTGGTATATGTGGGGACGGGGCTTCGCGGCTACGGACTGCTTATCATCATTAAACATGACGAGACTTTTCTTACTGCGTACGCCCACAACCGGGCAGTCAAGATTAATGAAGGTGACGCCGTCGATAGCGGCCAGATCATCGCTGAAATGGGGCAGTCCGGAACTGACTCTGTCCGACTACACTTCGAGATTCGGCGAGACGGCCAACCGGTTGATCCACTTGAATATCTCCCGGACGCCTAGCCGACGCTGTCTTTATGTAAGAACTACAAAGGCAGGATAATTGCAGCCATTACCTGCCGGTCATCGAGCGCCAAAACATTAAACGTGCTACAGGCTGTGCGTGAGTTCATAAATTCTACACTTCGCCCATGCTTGGCAAGGATCTGGGTTAATCCGGCATCCGGGAAGCATTGAGTCACCCCTGTGCCGATCATCAGCACGTCGCTTTCGACGAGACACAGTTGTTCGAGTCGTGCCGGTGACAATGCGGAGAATTCCCGCACCTCCCAGTCCGCGGGCGTCCCATCTGGCGCTATCAGAAAACTCTGCGTAAAAGTTTTCTCGGCTACGACGACACCTCTTGGACCACAAGACGCGATTAGCGCTCTCGTTTTTGAAATTTCTGCTTCGAGTTCCATGGTCTCTGTCAGTTTCGGACTGCGTCTTTGATCTATTCCTTGGCGACAAAAAAACTTGCCAATAGCGTTAATGCGATAAAATCCGACGTGCAACGTTCCGATCGGAGCGAGTCCGCCGTTATTAGAAGGTCAATTATATGAGACCCGTAAATGTGGGTGTAATCGGTCTAGGGACCGTTGGCGCTGGCACAGTAGACCTGCTTGCGCGGAACAGTGCTGAGATAGCACGTCGAGGCGGCCGCAATATCAGAGTGACCCAGGCAGCGGTGCGCGACATGAGCCGCGCTCGTGACTGTGAGGTCTCGGACATTCATCTGACCGACCAGCCCGCTACCATTACAACGAATCCGGAAATTGACGTCGTCCTAGAGTTGATGGGCGGTGAGGACGAGGCCTACGAAGTCGTCTCGACCGCGCTGAGGAACGGCAAGCATGTCGTAACGGCCAACAAGGCACTGATTGCCACCCGCGGAAATGAACTCTTCGAGCAGGCCTCGCAGGCGGGATTGGTGATTGCTTTCGAAGCTGCGGTGGCTGGAGGGATTCCAGTAATCAAGGTAGTCCGGGAGAGCCTTGCGGGCAACAGAATCGATGGTCTGGCAGGTATCCTAAATGGAACGTGCAACTTCATCCTCACTCAGATCCACGAGCAGGGCCTGGACTACGATGCGGTCCTGACCGAAGCCCAGCGGCTAGGTTATGCCGAGGCTGATCCCTACTTTGATATCGGCGGAATTGACGCAGCCCATAAGCTCACTATTCTGGCCTCAGTCGCATTTGGCATCCCTCTTGACTTCGATTCGGTCTACATAGAGGGAATAGAGCAGTTGCGCTACCAGGACATCATTTACGCTGATGAGCTTGGATATCGAATCAAGCACCTCGGGATCGCGCGCTCAGATAGCGGTCATCTTGACCTCCGTGTACATCCGTGTCTTATTGAAAAAGATCAGCTGCTGGCGAATGTTTCGGGAGTCATGAATGCCGTTCGCATTCGTGGGGATGCAGTGGGTGACTCCTTGCTCTATGGCGCAGGCGCGGGCGCGAAGCCCACCGCATCAGCAGTCGTCGGAGACCTGGTCGACGTTGTTCGGACCTTGACATCGGATCCTGGAAACCGGGTGCCTCACCTGGCGTTCCAACCCCAGCAACTCGCTGACCCGAGAATGCGACCAATCACGGAAATTTCCTGTGCGCACTATTTGCGCCTGACGGTACGTGACAGACCCGGAGTGCTCGCTGATGTAACTCGTATTCTTGGGGAACATCAGGTCAGTATTAGAGTTATCAGTCAAAAGGGTTTCGGGGATGAACAGGGCGTGGTTCCGGTTGTTATCGTTACTCACGATGCCAAAGAGGCCGACATCGCTAACGCAACGAAAAAGATTGAAACATTAGAAGCCAATGCAGCGCCGGTAGTGCGCGTCCGGGTAGAAACGCCCGACTAGAGCGATCGAGGCTTCCGAGGTTATGCCACACACTGTCGAAACAGGGCTGATCGCACGGTACCACGCGAGACTACCGATTCCGGACGATGCGTGTGCCGTCAGCCTCAATGAGGGAAACACCCCACTGGTGCGATTGAACTCGTTGTGTGATCCGGGGAAGGGGATAGAAGTCTTCGCCAAGGTCGATGGGGCAAACCCGACCGGCTCGTTCAAAGATCGCGGCATGACCGTCGCTTTGACTATGGCGGTCCATGAAGGCAGCGGAGCGGTGATCTGCGCCTCAACAGGGAATACCTCTGCAGCAGCGGCCGCCTATGCAGCCAGAGCAGGCATCAAGGCCTTTGTGGTTATCCCAGATGGAAAGATCGCGATGGGAAAGCTCGCCCAGGCGATGATGCATGGCGCGAGGGTCATACAAATCACCGGCAACTTTGACGACGGCATGGAGATTGTTAAGTCCATGCCGGACAAAGCCCCCGTGGCCTTGGTAAATTCTGTAAACCCCTATCGACTTCACGGCCAGAAAACTGCAGCATTCGAAATCGTCGATACGCTTGGCGATGCTCCTGATTACCATTTTCTCCCCGTTGGAAATGCTGGAAATATCAGTGCCTACTGGATGGGTTATTCCGAGTACCACAGTGATGGCGAGAGCACAAAACTGCCCATCATGGTAGGTTGTCAGGCATCGGGCGCGGCGCCTTTCGTGTCCGGCAGCCCCATTCTTAAACCTGAAACTATCGCGACGGCTATCCGCATCGGTAACCCCCAATCCTGGAACCTGGCGCAATCAGCGCGTGAGCAATCTGGAGGGTGGTTTACTGCCTGCGACGACAACGCCATTCTTGCAGCGCAGAAATTGTTGGCTCAAAAGGAGGGAATATTTTGCGAGCCGGCGTCAGCCGTCTCGGTCGCTGGCTTAAAGCTGGGTCTGGCACAGGGTCGAATTAACGAGGGAGCGTCTATTGTATGCACGCTCACGGGGCACGGTCTTAAAGACCCTGAGACGGCTATCGCGCAAAGTCCTGAACCGGTTCGGGTTGCCCCTTCGGTCTCGGCAGTTTGCGACGCGATCCTGAAATAGGTGTATTTATGACCAACGCGTCCTGCCAAACATGCTGAACGGAACCAGTCTCGTTTTTGATATTGAGACCGTGCCCGACGTCGAGCTGGGGCGGCGATTGTATAGCCTGGACTCATTGAGCAACGACGACGTCGCTCGAGCGATGCGTACGCTCCGCATTCAAAAAACGGGATCAACAGATTTTCTTGCTCACCCGCACCATCGGATCGTTGCAATCTCGGCTGTCTTGAGAGCTCCAGACAAGCTTCAGGTCTGGTCGCTAGGCTCTGATGATTCTTCCGAACGGGAATTGCTGGAAAGATTCTTCGATGGAATCGAAAAGTTCCAACCAGTTCTGATTAGCTGGAACGGTAACGGTTTTGATTTGCCGGTTATTCACTATCGAGCACTCCGACATGGGGTAGCGGCGCCGCTGTACTGGGAAAGCGGCGAGAACGATAGAGAATTTAAGTTCAATAATTACCTGAATCGGTATCATGCGCGCCATCTGGACTTGATGGACATCCTTGCCGGCTACCAGGCTCGAGCGTTCAGCTCCCTTGAGGAGGTCGCGCTCATGCTTGGATTGCCTGGCAAGATGGGGATGAGTGGGGCGCGTGTCTGGGAGCATTTCCAGGAAGGGCAGATCTCAGATATACGAGCATACTGCGAGACCGACGTCTTGAATACTTACCTGGTTTATCTACATTTTGAGAAAATGCGTGGACTCCTTAACGAGACCGCGTTTTCAACGGAGAAACAACGTCTTGTAGAGTTTCTTAAGGCAGCGGATCAGGGTCACCTGCAGGACTTCCTGAATCAGTGGCTGGACGGCACCGGAAGTGCCTAAACCCCGGGAACCATTCGAAGCAAGAATCGAGGGCTTCACTCATGATGGTCGAGGAGTGACTCGGGTCGGTGGAAAAGTCTGGTTTGTCGAAGGCGCGTTACCGGATGAGAGGGTCGTCGTCCGACCAGTCAGAGGAACGCGCTCTTACTCACTCGGAGTAGCCGAATCAATCCTTGAGCCCTCGGTGTCTCGAGTAACTCCACGATGCGCGGCCTTCGGCGTGTGCGGGGGATGCGCTCTTCAACATCTGGAGTACCCTAAGCAACTTAGCTTTAAGAAAACCAACGTTGTCGAGAACTTGGAAGTAGCGGGCGTTACCGTCCCCGAAGAGATACTGGAACTTCAAGCACGGCCTTGGGCCTACCGCCGTCGGGCTCGGCTTGGGGCAAGAATGGTTCCAAAAAAAGGCGGGGTCCTTGTGGGTTTTAGGGAACGGAGAAAGAGTTTTATCACGCCACTTGCCAGTTGCCCAGTCATTCACCCATCGGTAGATCAGGTTCTCGGGAAGATAGCGGGTCTGATCAGTCAACTGACTATTCCTGATCGGATTCCCCAGATTGAGGTTGCCGCAGGGGAAAACGGCACCGCACTGGTGTTTCGTCATCTTTCGCCCCTCACCGAAGGCGATCGCAGGATGCTTAGAGGGTTCGGAGCCGAGGAGCAGTTACTGATCTACACTCAGGAAAAAGGACCGGAGACCGCCGTCCCATTAGACCCTGGCACAACACCGGAACTCTTTTATACGCTGAAAGCCTTCGATCTTGATATTTGGTTCTCGGTGACGCACTTCATTCAGGTGAATGGTGCCGTCAACGAACTGATCGTGGAGCTCGCTGTGGATTGGCTTGCCCCACGCGAGGATAGTCAGGTATTGGATCTTTTTTGCGGGTTAGGGAACTTTTCGTTGGCCCTCGCCAGACGGGCAGGGCGGGTCCTTGGCATTGAAGGCGACTCATCGCTCGTTAAGAAGGCCGGAGAGAATGCGGCGGCAAACGGGGTGGCGAATGCCGAGTTCCAGGCGCGAGATCTTTTC
>Ga0114933_10000209_pt1 | contig 71005 bp, 56 predicted proteins | sample 4SBtaG_FD_89691 | JGI IMG/M metagenome (GOLD analysis project Ga0114933, IMG submission 89691) | Deep subsurface microbial communities from Kolumbo volcano to uncover new lineages of life (NeLLi) - 4SBTROV12_W25 metaG | ecosystem: Environmental > Aquatic > Marine > Volcanic | place: Kolumbo...
CACGACGGAGTGGGGCGACGGCTTCGACATGGTCCTGATCTCGAACGTGCTGCACAACGCGACCCGCGAGGAGGGCGCGGCGCTGGTGGCGAAGGCGAAGGCGGCCCTCGCGCCGGGCGGGACGCTCGTGATCAGCGACGCGGCTCACCCCGGAGGCGACGGCCGCGTGAACGCGACGGCGGGCTGGAACGAGCTCTTTTTCTATCTCGTGAGCGGCGCGGGTGCATGGCCCGAAGAGACCATGGTCCAATGGATGGAAGACGTGGGGTTCGCGAGCGTCCGCACGAAGCGGCTGATCTCGATCCCCCAAGTCGTGATTCTGGGAACTGCCTAGTGGTGAAGTCGACCGAAAGCAATCCCCTGGACGCGTACCTCCGCGAGGTGCGACGCCATCCGCTGCTCACGATCGAGGAGGAGAAGGACCTCACGAAGCGCTACGCGGAGACCCAGGACCCCGAGATCGGCAAGAAGCTCGTGGAGTCGAACCTTCGCCTCGTGGTGAAGCTGGCCCGCGACTTCGCCCGCGGCCCCGTGCCCATGATCGACCTCGTGCAGGAGGGGAACATGGGCCTCATGCACGCGGTCGAGAAGTTCGATCCCGGCAAGGAGGTCCGCTTCGCTACCTACGCCGTGTGGTGGATCCGCGCGCACCTGCTCCAGTACCTCATGGCCAACCAATCGCTGCTCCGCTACGGCAACAGCAAGACCCAGCGCCGGCTCTTCTACAACCTCAAGAAGGAGCAGGCCCGCCTCGAGGCCAAGGGCATCCGGCCGACCGCGAAGGCCGTCGCCAAGGAGCTGCAGGTCGACACCATGGAGGTGTTGGCGGTGCAGGCGCGGCTCAGCCCGCGGTCCCAGGTCTCCTTCGACGCGCCGGTGGGCGGGGAAGAGGACGGGCGTTCGCTGTCGGACGTGCTGCCGGACTCGGCCCTGAACGTCGAGGAGATCGCCCAGCGCGCCGAGCAGCGGGCCCAGCTGCACGCCGAGCTCGATCGCTTCGCCGAGACCCTCGACGGCCGCGACCGCATCGTATGGGACAAGCGCATTCGCTCGGAGTCGCCGGTGACCCTGCGCGTGCTGGGCGAGGAGGTGGGCGTGAGCGGCGAGCGCGTGCGCACCGTCGAGCTGCGGATCCGCAGCAACCTCAAGAAGTGGCTGCGGCGCAACCTGCCCGACATCGAGGATTGAGGAGGGGGCCTACCCCAGGAGCTGCTCCACGAAGCGGGGCAGCAGGGCCGTCGCGTCCGGCGTGGGCTTGAGCGAGTCGAGCACGCCGTCGATCTCCTCGGCGGCGCTCCCCTGGTAGGCGCTGATGTAGGCCTCGAAGCGGTGCCGGTTCCCGTGCTCGTCGAGCTCCGGATGGAACTGCGTCGCCACGATCGGCAGGTCCTTGACCCGAACCGCCTGGAAGGGGACTCGCTCCGATCCGGCGAGGTGGACGAGGTCCTCGGGGAGCCGGCGGGCGCGGTCCTTGTGGCCCAGCTGCGCGGGGAACCTCGGCGCCAGCGGCCCGAGCAGAGGATCGGCCGCCCCCGCCTCGGTGAGGTGGATGTCGAAGGTCCCGACCTCGGCGCGCAGGGGGTCGTAGATGACCTCACCGCCGCCCGCGACGACCAGCGCCTGGAAGCCGAAGCAGCTCGCGAACGTGGGGATCTCGTGAGGCACGACCACGTCCGCCAGGAAGTCGATGAACTCCCCGACGAACGGGGCGTCGTCGAGGACGCCGTAGTCGCCCGACCCGCCCACCAGCAGGACGTCCAGGGAGCGCAGATCGGCCTCGGTGGGGACCCCGCTCAGCAGGTCGTGCACCGCCACGTCCTCGGGCCGCACGCCGAGGGCGTCCGCGAAACACACCCGCTCGTGGTGCGCCATCACGTCGCCCGGATTCCGAGCCTGCAGCAGAAGGAACCGCGGCTTCAAGATTCCCAGACGTCGCCTTGGTGGAAGAGGTCCTTCAGGCTCGGGGCCTCGCCGCCCGTGGGGGCGCGCGCGGCCTCGATCTGGGCGTTCATCGCCTCTTCGTACGACGGCGCCTCGACCTTTCGGAAGACACCCACCGGCACGGGGCAGTCGTCGCCCTTCATGGTGGCCAGCAGCGACGCGAGCCCGTGGTTCGGGCGGTGGGCGTCGTGCACGAGGCAGTCGGCCTCGGTGAACCCGTCCTTGAAGTCGATGACCTCGGGCGTGAAGTCGGCTCCGATGCGGACGCCGCGGTCGCGCTCCTTGCCGAACACGAGCGGCTCGCCGTGCACGAGGTCGACGGTGCGGTCGTGCTTCACCTGCTTGGCGACGTCCTGCTCGAAGGCGCCGTCGTTGTAGATGATGCAGTTCTGGAAGATCTCCACTACGGAGCAGCCCTTGTGAGCGTGGGCCTGGGCCACGACGTCCTCGAGGTGCTTGCTCCACAGGTCGACGGACCGGGCGACGAACGTGGCGCCCGCGCCGAGGGCGAGCTCGACGGGGTCGAAGGCGCGGTCGATCGAGCCCATGGGCGACGACTTCGTCTTCTTGCCGACGCCCGACGTGGGCGAGAACTGGCCCTTCGTGAGCCCGTAGATGCGGTTGTTGATGATCAGGATGTTGATGTCGACGTTCCGCCGCATCGCGTGGATGAGGTGGTTGCCGCCGATGGAGAGCATGTCGCCGTCGCCGCCCACCACGAAGATCGACAGGTCCGGGTTGGCCATCTTCGCGGCCGTCGCGAAGGCGGGGGAGCGCCCGTGGATGGTGTGGAACCCGTAGCACTCCATGTAGTACGGGAAGCGCGCCGCGCAGCCGATGCCGGAGATGACCACGAGGTCGTGCTTGGCCTTGCCGAGCTTGGCGAGCGAGCTCTGGACCGACTTGAGGATGGCGTAGTCCCCGCAGCCGGGGCACCAGCGCACCTCCTGGTCGCTCTGCAGGTCCTTGCGCTTCAGCTGGATGACGGGAAGCTCGGTCATGGTCTAGGCCTCCCCGTACAGGGTGTCGTCGATGGCGCTCAGCAGCTCGCTCACGGCGAGGGGCTGGCCCGCGCACTTCGCGAGCGACCTGCAGTCCACGAGGTACTTGGCGCGCAGGACGTGCACCAGCTGGCCGTGGTTCAGCTCGGGCACCAGCACCTTGTCGTAGCGACCCATGATCTCGCCGAGATCGGGCGGGAGCGGGTGGATGTGCCGGAGGTGCACGGCCGAGACGTTCTTGCCGTTCGCGCGCGCTTGCTCGACGGCCGTGGTGATGGACCCGTAGGTGGAGCCCCAGCCCACGAGGAGCAGGTCGCCGCCGGTGGCGTCGCCGACCACCGAGGTGGGCGGGATCTCGCGGACCATGCCGTCGACCTTGTCCGCGCGGTAGCGCCCCATCTTGTGGTGGTTCGTGGGGTCGTAGGAGACGTTGCCCGTCTTGTCCTGCTTCTCGAGCCCGCCGATGCGGTGCTCCATGCCCGGGGTGCCCGCGGGCGCCCAGGGGACGGCGAGGGTCTCCGGGTCGCGGTCGTAGCGCAGGAAGCCCTCGGGGTCCGTGGCGAAGCTCGGGTCCATGGTGGGCAGGGTGTCCGGGTCCGGGATGAGCCACGGCTCGGAGCCGTTGGCGAGGTAGGCGTCCGTCATCACGATGACGGGGGTGCGGTACTTCACCGTCCAGCGCACCGCCTCGAAGGCGATGTTGAAGCAGTCCGCGGGCGTCGACGCGGCGAGGATCGGCAGCGGGGAGTCCCCGTTGCGGCCGTACATCGCCATGAAGAGGTCCGACTGCTCGACCTTCGTGGGCAGCCCCGTCGAGGGGCCGCCGCGCTGCACGTCGACGATGATCATCGGCAGCTCGGTCATCAGCGCCAGCCCGATGGCCTCGCCCTTGAGCGCCAGGCCCGGGCCGGACGTGGTGCACATGCCCAGGTTGCCCGCGTAGGACGCGCCGATGGCGGCGCAGGCGGCGGCGATCTCGTCTTCGGCCTGCAGGGTGCGCACGCCGTGGGCGCGCATGGCCGAGAGGTGGTGGAGGATGTCGGAGGCGGGCGTGATGGGGTAGCTGCCGAGGAACAGCTCCAGGTTCGCCTTGCGCGTGGCGGCCACGAACCCGAGGGCGAGCGCCATGTTGCCGGTGACGTTCCGGTAGACGCCGGGCTGGATCTTCGCCGACGGCACCCGGAACTGGCTGTGGAAGACCTCGGCGGTCTCGGCGTAGAAGAAGCCGGCCTTGAGCACGGCGATGTTCGCGGCGAGCACGTCCGGCTTGTTGCCGAACTTGCCCTCGAGCCACTCGAGCGTGGGCCCCAGCTCGCGGTCGTAGAGCCAGTACACCATCCCGAGCGCGAAGAAGTTCTTGGAGCGGGTCTTGTTCTTGGAGGACAGCGGCGAGTCCTTGAGGGCCTCGCGGGTCAGCATCGTCATGTCGACGGGGACGAGCTGGTACCGGTCGAGGCTGCCGTCTTCCAGGGGGTTGCCCTCGTAGCCGGCCTTCTGGAGGTTTCGGTTGCTGAACGCCGCCTTGTTGACGATGACCAGGTCGCCCTGGTCCATCAGGTCGATGTTCCGAGCGAGCGCCGCCGGGTTGAACGCGACGAGCACGTCGGGCTTGTCGCCGGGGGTGCGGATCGTGGTGCCGCCGAACTGGAGCTGGAAGCCGGACACGCCGAAGAGGGACCCGGCGGGGGCGCGGATCTCGGCCGGGTAGTCCGGCAGCGTGGCGATGTCGTTGCCCGCGAGCGCGGTCGTCCGCGTGAATTGGCCCCCGGTCAGCTGAATGCCGTCTCCGGAGTCGCCCGCGAAACGGATCACCGCGCGGGTGAGGTCCACGGGCGCCGACGCGGTCGGGGTCTGGGTGGTGACGCTCAAGGTCTTCTCCGGGGGACGGCCCGTGGGGGCCTGGAGTTCGGAAAGGTCGCCGGGTCGGCGACGGCGGCAACGTAGCAGGGGATCGGGGAGCCGGCGCCCTGAATGAATGGGCGCTCAGGACTCCGCGTGGGTGCCGGGGCCGCTGGGGAAGCAGGCGTATCGCCCGGTGCCGACCGCCATGGTCGGACCCCCGTCCAGGGGGGAGAGCAGGATGCGGGGCACGTCCTCCCGCGCGTCCGCGGCCAGGGCCGAGGTGGCGCTGACCACCGGATCCGACGGGCGCCCCGCCCACACGACGGCCGAACCGTCCGGGGCGAGGAAGGAGCGCCCCCGCGTGACCTGGTCGAAGAAGTGGAGCGAGACGAGGGTCTCCTGCGAGGGCGAGAAGGCCGGCCCCACCGGGCGGCCGGCGCCCTGCTCGTCCACCCGGACCCAGCGCAGTCGCCCCGAGGCGGCGTCGGCCGCGCACAGCAGCCACCCGCGGCCCTCGGGCAGCCAGGCCATGGCGAGGAACGGCTCCTGGTACACGGTCTTCGAGGTGCCGCGGTCGATGTCCAGGATCTCGAGGGCGAGGAACGCGCCGGTGCCCTCGGGGGAGATGGGGACGGCGAGGCGCTGACCGTCCGGGCTCCACAGGAACGCGGCGCGGCCCGGGTATCCGATCAGCTCCGAGAGGGCGTGCCCGTCGGGGGCGGCGAGCACGATGCGGTCTTCGCGCTCGCCCGCGGCGCCGTAGACGAAGGAGCTGCCGCTCGGGTGCCAGGAGGGAGCGTAGAAGGAGCCCGCTTCGTCCACCGTGCGGACCGGGACGTCCTCCAGGGGGCGCGCGATCTGGAGGACCGGGGCCGAGGCGCCGGGCTCGACCACGCGCAGCGCGAGGCGCGGGCCGTTCGGCTGCCAGGCCCAGAAGAGGGGCGCGCCGGACGCGATGTGGCGGGGCTCCTCCTCGGCCGGGTCGAGCAGGTGCAGATCGAGGGTCTCGCCCGCCTGGTGCAGGACGAGGACGTGCTCGCCGTCGGGCGACCAGTCGAGGTGGATGGGCCCGCCGTCGTCGAAACCCCAGGCCTCCCAGACCCGCACGCCGTCGCGGTGCATGACGTACACGCGGGCGCCCGGCCAGTAGGTCGTCTCGGTCGGGTCGTCGGGCTCCACGACGGCCCCCACCGGCACCGCCACGATCTCCCCCTCGGGCAGCGACACGGGCAGCAGCCCCGGCCCGGCGACGTCGTCCTCGTCTCCGTCCGTGGGGACCCAGAGGGGCTCCTCGAATTCGCCGGAGTCTTCGGCGTCGGTGAGGCCCTCGATCGCGTCGAACACCTCGGCGAGCTCCTCGACGGTCTCGAACTCGTCGTCCTCCTCGAGCTCCAGGAGCTCCTCCTCCGTGGCGGGGAGCAGCCCGAACGCGGCGACGCGGGTGCCGTCCGGCGACGGGGTCGGGTGCGCGAAGTGCCAGTCGTCCTCGAGGTCGCCCGCGCTGCCCGGGAGGGCGGGCATGCCCGGGATCATGGAGAAGTCTTCGTTCTTCCAGCTCAGGCGGCGGGTGTGACGCCCTTGATCCTCGGTCGTGTAGAGGTGCCCGTCTTCGCCGGTGTACAGCACCGAGGGCCCGCGGGCGGCCGTGACGCGGCGGGCCGCGGGGGAGGAGGAGGTGAGGCTGGGGTCGTGCACGGCGCGATAGGTAACACGCGCGCGAGGGACTGTCACCGGACTGCTCGGATCGGGGCACATGGTCGAAACCCAGCGCCGGAGTCGTGCCGGCGCTGGGGGTATCCGGGCCCGCCCGGCCCGGATCGGTCAAGATGAGCGAGTGAGCCCGCTGCGACTTCGAGCCCTCCTCGCGATCGCCGATCATGGCTCTGTGGCCGCCGCGGCGAGGAGCGAGCGGACGAACCGGACGGTGATTCGCCGGCGCGTCGCGCAGCTGAGCGAGGAGCTCGGCGTGCCGCTCATCGAGACGCAGGGGTTCCGCACCGAGCTGACGCCGGCGGCGCTGTCGGTCCTGAAGCCGGCCCGCGAGTTGGTGCGGCGCTCCCAAGAGCTGCGCGGACTCTTCGAGCGCTCCCGACGGCTTATCGGGCACTACCGGTTCGCGGCGCCCCTGGGCCTGCCGCCCGTGATGATGGCGCGCGCCCGGGCGCTCATGTCCCGCACCCTCCCCGACGCGACCCTGGAGCTCGTCGTCTGCCACGACCCCGTGTCCTTGCTCGGCACCGAGGCGGACTTCGCGTTCGCGTACGGCCCCGTCCTCCCGGAGGGTCCCTGGCGGACGACGGCCGTCGCCAGGATCGACGAGCGGTTGATCGCCGCGCCGGAGTACTTGGCGAAGCACGGGACGCCCCGCACGCTCGACGACCTCGCGCAGCACCGCATCCTCGTCTGGCGGCGGCCGGGCGCGTCCGCGAGGACGGTCCCCCTGCGCGGGGGCGGCGCCCATCGGGTGAACCCTTGGCTCGTGGGCAACGACGCCTGGCTCCTGCACCGGTGCGCGGACGACGGCGAGGGCATCGTGCTCGTCTCGGTGGGGCCCCTCCCGGACGGCGCGGCGCGGTCGGACATGGTCCACGTGCTGCCGGACGTCGTTCATCGCGACTGCACCCTGCAGGTCGTCGTGCCGACGGGCGCGTTCAGCCTCCCGCGGCTGCGCACGCTGTGGTCTGCGGTGCGCTCCCTCATCGCGGAGATCTGATGGAGTTTCCCGGGCTCCGCACCCTCGTCCTCGTGGTGGATCGGGGCTCGTTCGCGTCGGCCGCCGAGGCCTCCGGAGTCCCCCGCTCGACCCTCGCGCGACGGCTCGATCGGCTGGAGAGCGAGCTCGACGAGCAGCTCGTGGTCCGGTCCGAGATGGGCGTCCACCCGACCCCCGCGGGCGCTCGACTGCTGGAGCACGCGCGGGGGATCGTCGAGGACTACGACGCGTTGGTGAAGCGGATCAGGAGCGAGTGAGGCCCGCCGACCCGAGGGCTCGGCGCGGCCCGGTCCGGGGTCGGTACAGGGGCTGACCGGGTTCGGGTCAATCGAAGCGCGAGGACCGCGGATAGCCTCGCGGACATGAAGTCCTTCGCCGCCGTCCTCCTCGCCCTCGCCGTCGCCGCACCCGTCGGGTCGTCGTTCGCCCAGGCGCCCATGTCCACCCTCGCCGCGATCGAGACGACCCACGAGGGCCCGAGCGCCGTCTTCGCCGCCGACATCGACGGCGACGGCGACCTCGACGTGCTGGGCTCGGCCGCGGACGGGCACGACGTGACGTGGTGGGAGAACGACGACGTGGCGGGCCCCGGCACGGGGGCCGGCGGCTCCTGGACGACACACCTGGTGGACGGCTCCTTCACCGGAGCCCGGGCGGTGCACGCCGCGGACGTGGACGGGGACGGGGACCTGGACGTCCTGGCGGCGGCGCAGGTCGCGGACGAGGTGAGCTGGTGGGAGAACGGCGACCTGGCGGGCCCCGGCACGGGGAACGGCGGGTCCTGGACCAAGCACGTGGTGGACGGCGCCTTCGACGGCGCTCGGTCGGTGTACGCCGCGGACGTGGACGGGGACGGGGACCTGGACGTCGTGGGTGCGGCGCAGGTCGCGGACGAGGTGACGTGGTGGGAGAACGACGACGTGGCGGGTCCCGGCACCGGCGACGGCGGCTCCTGGACCGAGCACGTCGTGGACGCTTCCTTCAATGGCGCGTGGGCGGTGCGGGCGGCGGACATGGACGGGGACGGGGACGTCGACGTGCTCGGCGCGGCCTCGGGCGCGAACGACGTCACGTGGTGGGAGAACGACGACGTCTCGGGCCCGGGCACGGGGGACGGCGCCTCGTGGACCGAGCACTTGGTGGACGGCGCGTTCAGCGGAGCGCGATCCGTGCACGCGGCCGACGTGGACGGGGATGGAGACCTCGACGTCCTGGCGGCGGCGAACTTCGCCCACGACGTGACGTGGTGGGAGAACGCCGACGTCTCGGGCCCGGGCACCGGAGACGGCAGCTCGTGGACGGAGCACCTCGTCGACGGCTCCTTTCAGGGCGCCCGGTCGGTCCACGCGGCGGACGTGGACGGGGACGGCGATCTCGACGTGCTGGGGGCGGCGTACGTGAGTCACGAGGTGGCGTGGTGGGAGAACGGGGACGTCTCGGGTCCGGGCACGGGGGACGGGAGCTCGTGGACCGAGCACCTCGTAGGGAGCTCCTTCTACGGCGCGCAGGCGGTCCACGGCGCGGACCTGGACGGAGACGGGGACGTCGACGTGCTGGGCGCGGCCTTCACCAAGGACGACGTGACCTTCTGGGCGAACGACGACGTCTCCGGCCCGGGGACCGGGGACGGCGGCTCGTGGACGGAGCAGCTGGTGGACGGCTCCTTCCGCGGCGCGTCCTCGGTGCAGGCCGCGGACATGGACGGCGACGGCGATCTGGACGTGCTCGCTTCGTCGGCCCTGGGGCACCGGGTGGCCTGGTGGGAGAACGACGACGCCTCCGGCCCGGGGACCGGGGACGGGAGCGCGTGGACCGAGCACAGCGTGGCCCCCTCCTTCGTGGGCGCCCGGTCCGTACACGCGGCCGACGTCGACGGGGACGGGGATCTGGACGCGCTGGGCGCGGGGTACGGCGCGGACGCCGTGCGTTGGTGGGAGAACGAGGATGTCACGGGCCCGGGCACCGGAGACGGCGGTATGTGGACGGAGCACGTCGTGGACGGAGCCTTCAACGGCGCCTGGTCCGTACACGGCGCCGACGTCGACGGGGACGGGGATCTGGACGTGCTGGGCGCAGCCTACGGCGCGGACGACATCACCTGGTGGGAGAACGACGACGTCGCGGGCCCCGGCACCGGGGACGGCGGCTCCTGGACGGCGCACGTCATCGACGGGGCCTTCGACGGGGCCTCCTCCGTGCGCGCGGCGGACATCGACGGAGACGGGGACCTGGACGTGCTGGCCACGGCGCGGCTCGCGGACGAGGTGATCTGGTGGGAGAACGACGACGTGTCGGGTCCGGGCACGGGCGACGGCGGCTCCTGGACCGAGCACGTCGTGGACGGTTCGTACAACGGCGCCGAGTCGGTGCACGCCGCGGACGTGGACGGGGACGGGGACCTGGACGTGGTGGCCGCGGCCTTGGTGTCCGGGGACGTGACGTGGTGGGAGAACGACGACCTGTCGGGCCCCGGGACCGGGGACGGGGGTTCGTGGAGCGAGCACGTGGTGGACGCCCAGTTCTCCGGCGCCTCGTCGGTGCACACCGCGGACGTGGACGGGGACGGGGACCTGGACGTGCTCGGCGCGGCCTCCAACGCTGACGACGTGACCTGGTGGGAGAACGACGACGTGACGGGCCCGGGCACCGGCGACGGGGGCTCGTGGACCGAGCACGTGGTGGACGGCGCCTTCCTCGAGGCGACGGCGGTGCACTCGGCGGACATGGACGGCGACGGGGACTCCGACGTGCTCGGCGCGAGCTACGGGGACGGAGTGGTGGGCTGGTGGACCAACCTGAACGACCCGCCCACCGCCGCCACCGGGGGCCCCTGGACCGTCGACGAGGCCGCCGTCCTGGCGCTGTCGGACGCCTCCACGGACGACGGGACGATCGTGGCGTGGCTGTGGGACTTCGGCGACGGTTCGACGTCCACTACCCAGAACCCGACCCACGCCTACGCCGACGACGGGACCTTCACGGTCGCCCTGACGGTGACCGACGACTTCTCGATCTCCGCGAGCGCGACCACGACCGTGACCGTCGCCAACGTGCCGCCGACGATCACCTCGACGCCGGCCGGGGCGGCGACCGAGAACTCGGCCTGGACATACAGCCCCACCGCGACGGATCCGGCGGGGACCGCCGATCCGTTGAACTGGAGCCTCGACGCCGGCGCCCCCGCGGCCATGACCGTGGACGGGAGCACCGGCGCCCTGGCCTGGACGCCGGTGTACGCCGACGTGGGCAGCCTGCCGGTCACGCTCACCGTGGACGACGGGGACGGCGGCGCCGACACCCAGACGGTCACGATCGTGGTCGCGTTCCAGGACGACGACGGCGACGGCATGCCGGACACCTGGGAGACCGCCCAGGGGCTCGACCCGACCACGGACGACGCCGCCCTCGACGGCGACGGCGACGGGCTGTCCAACCTCGACGAGTTCCTCGGCGGCACGGACCCCGCCGCCTACGACGGCCCGTCCGCGCCGGCGGCGGCGGCTCCCCTGGCGGGCTCGGAGGTGGACACCCCCACCCCGGAGCTGAGCTGGACGAGCGCGACCGACCCCCAGAACGACACCTTGACCTACGACGTGGAGGTCTACGAAGGCGCGGCCCTGACGAACCTGCTCGCGGCGGCGGGCGACGTCGCCGAGGACGGCTCGGGCACGACCTCCTGGATCGTGGACGTCGCGCTGCCCGAGAACGTCGACGTCACCTGGCGGGTCCGGGCGGCGGACCCACACACGCCGGGGCCGTGGTCCGGCCCCCAGGAGGTCTTCGTCAACGCGGTGAACGAGCCTCCCGCGGACGTCGTGGCGTCCGCTCCCCTGGAGGGCGATCGCGTGGACACGTTGGTGCCGACCTTCGCGTGGTCCGAGTCCAGCGACGGCGATCGCGACGACTGGACCTACGACGTGCGGGTCTGGAACGAAGCGGCGGACCTCGTCGTCCGCCAGGTCACCGGAGTGCCCAGCGGGCTCCCCAACGCGTCGTGGACGGTCGTCGCAGCCCTCGCCGAGGACACCTTCTACGCCTGGCAGGCCCGCGCGGTGGACGAGCACGGCCTCGCCTCTCCGTGGTCCGACGCGCACGGCTTCCTGGTGGACACGGACAACGCCGCGCCGGGTGACGTCGCCTGGATCGCGCCCGCCGACGGGGCCCAGGTGGAGGCGCAGTCACCGACCCTGCGGGCGACGGAGTCCATGGACGAGGAGCGCGACACGATCACCTACGAGATCGACCTCGACTCCGTGCCCACCTACGACTCCGGCGCGGGCTACTCCGCCGCCGTCGCCCACGGCGGCTCGGGCGAGGTGGTCCTCGAGCTGAGCGCGGAGGGCGTGGAGCTCGACGAGAACACGACCTGGTGGGCTCGCATTCGCGCCCTGGACGCGACCGGCGCAGCCTCCGCCTGGGCGAAGATCGCCTTCTTCGTGCGCGGCCCGAACGACGCCCCCTCCGTGCCCGGACTGCGGTCGCCGGAGGACGGGCTCGTGATCGCGTCGACCGCCGACCTGCCCGCGTTCGTCGTGGCGCACGCGACGGACGCGGAGGGCGATCGACTCACGTACGACTTCGCGGTCGCCGCCGACCCCGAGATGACCGAGCTCGTCTTCCTGGTCTCCGACATCGCGGCGGGCGGGGGACCGCTCGGCGACGACGGCCACGCCTCCTTGGATGCGCCCTTCGCCATCGAGGCCGGCACCTGGTACTGGTCGGCCCGCGCGACCGACGACCGGGGCGCCGAGTCGGGGTGGGCCGCGGCCTCCTCGTTCACCATCGATGCCGCGCCCGCCGCGGACGACGAAGACGACGATGAGGACCAGACCGTGGCCTGTGCGTACGAGCGCAGCCTCGCCGGTGGAGCGCCCTCGGCCGCCTTCCTCGCGGCCGTCTTCCTGCTCGCGATGCGTCGTCGGCCACCCGGGGGTTCGGGGATGGACGCCGCCGATGGGCCGTCGCTCACCTGGGCGTGCCGATGAGGACGAACGGGGCCCAGTGGAAGGGGTGCTCCGTGGCCGCCGTGGCGAGGAGGCCGCGCTGGGCGGCGGCGAGCGCTTCGGGGGGGCGACGGCCCTCGGACAGGCCCTCGTAGAATCGGACCATCAGCTCCTTGGTGGAGGCGTCGCCGACCTGCCAGAGGGACGCCACGAGTCGGGGCACGCCCGCGCGCCGGAACTGGTTGGCGAGGCCGGAGATCTCGAGGCCGCCGCCCACGACGCCGCCCTCGGGCGACACCGGGACCGCCGACTCGCAGGCCGAGAGCACCACCATGCCGACGTCTTCGAGGGACGCGTACAGCCCCGGGATCGCCGAGTAGTGCAGCCGCCCCTCGGCGCCGCCGAGCACGATGTAGCTCGCCTCGGGCGCCGCCGCGTCGAGCACCCCATGGGTCGCCAGGTGCACGACGCGGCGGCCGTCGGTGCCGGCCTTGAGCGCCTCGAGCGTGGCGTCGGCCCCGTGCAGGACGGCGCCCTCGGGGAACAGGGCGCCGATCGCGTCGACCTCCACGTCGGCGGCGGGGAGGGTGCCGTCGGGGTTGCCCAGGGCCAGCAGCGAGCGCGACGCCAGGCGCAGGGCCTCGTCGTCCCGACGCTTGAGGCTGCCGACGTTGGTCACGTTGACCACGTCGTGGTCCTGCACCAGCCAGCGCCCGTCGTGGCGCAGCATCTGGAACGGCAGGTAGCGCAGGACCCCCGACGCGGCGACCACGACCGTCTTCTTGCCCGCCAGCTGGTCGGCCACCGGCGCGATCAGCCACCCGCCGAGCGTGTCCAGCCGGCCGATCAGCTTCTCGGGCCGCTGGAGCCGTCGGGACTGCATCGTCTTGAGCACGCGGCCGAGGGTGGAGCTCAGGTCCGCCTCGGTCACCGCCGCCTCGCGGACGACCAGCGGGCCGGACGAGAACACGAGCAGGGCGACCCGATCGGGCAGGACGATGGGCTGGAGGACGACCTCGTCGGGGCCCAGATCCCGCTGGTAGGCCTCGATGTCGGTGGGATCGACGCGCACCAGGCGATCGAAGTCGGCGTGGGTGGTGCGCAGCTCGTCGACGGCCAGCGAGAACGCCGCGCGCGAGTCGGCCAGCCGCGCCTCCAAGGCCGCCGCCCGCTCGGCGTCCTCACCGCTGCCGGCGAGCGCGTCTTCGAGGAGCCGAGTCCGTCGATCGAGCGCGGCGAGGCGCTGCTCTGCGGGATCCCCGGCCGCCCCGCCCGCCATCTCCGCCACCCGCAGGCGCTCGCTGTAGAGCAGCGCCGAGGCCCCGTCGCCCGCCGCGAGGAGCGCGTCGATGAGGTCGCGATAGACGTCGGCGCGGGCGGCGACCCAACGCCGGGCGGCCCACACGTCGAGGCCCTCCAGGGACCGTCGCCCCTCCTCCAGGCGCGTGACGGCGGCCCGAAGATCCGGGAGCGGGTCGTCTCCCAGGGCGCGGGCGGCGCGGGCGCGACCGTGCAGGGCCCGCCAGGCCACGTCGCCGCGGGGAGCCGCCTTCCGGAGGGCCCACCCGAACCGCTCGATCGCCCGGTCGGGGTCTCCGGCGTCGATCATGAGCTCGGCGAGGGCCACGTGCGCGGCCGCCGCCACCTGCGGCGGGCCCGCCTCGGCGAGACGGAACGCCGCGTCCGCGTCTTCCAGCCGGCCGGCTCGGCGGAGGGCCACGGCTCGGTTCAGCTGCAGCCCGCTCCACGCGTCCTGCGGGGCGCTTCCCATCGCCCGGTCCAGGATGTGGATCGCTTGTTCGGGCCTCCCCGCGACCAGGTGCAGTGAGGCCTGCGCGGCCGCCGTCTCCCAGGCGTCGTCCAGCAGCCTCTGGGCCCGCCCGTAGAGCCCCAGCGCGCGCTCGTAGTCGCCGAGCTCCGCGTACACGTTCGCGAGGTTGTGCAGCGCCGCCCCCTCGCCGTCCTCGGCGTCGTCCGCCTCGCCGTAGGCGTCGATGGCGCGGCGGTGAGCCTCCACCGCTGCCGCGTATCGGCCGATCTTCGCGAGCGCAGACCCGAGGCCCGTGCGCGCGTCGCCCAGCCCGACCGCGTCGTCGGTCGCCGCATAGAGCGATGCCGCGGCTTCGAACGCAGGCAGCGCCTCGCCCGGGTCCCCGGCGGACGTGAGGGCGACCCCGATGTTCACCGCGGCGGCCGCCGCTCCGAGGGGGTCCTCGGCCTTCTGGTACGCCTTGAAGGCCGCCCGATGCTTCTTCACCGCCCGGTCGAAGTCGCCGAGCAGCCACGCCTCGGTGCCCAGCTCGATGAGCGACGCCCCGACGTGCGAGCCGCGGCCGAGGCGTCGGTCGATCACGAGGGCGTCTTCGAAGTGACGGCCGGCGTCGGCGTGCCGTCCCAGGGCCCGGTGTACGCGCCCCAACGCGACCAGCGCGTCGGCCTCTCGGGGCGCGTCCTTCGCCGCCCGGAACCCCCGCAGGGCCTTGCTCAGCGAGACCAGGGCGACGGCGTGCTCCCCCCGGGCCGCGGCCGCTTCGCCCGACGTGAGCAGATCCGCGGCCTCGTCCGCCGCCGCCGGAGCCGCGAACACGAGGAGGGTGAGCAGCGCGAGGGCCGCCCGGCGCCTCAGAGAGTGATCTCCGAGAGCGCCGCCCGGGCGTCGTCGAGCGTGGGATCGAGCTCCACGGCCCGGCGGAGCGCGTCACGGGCCCGCGGGATGTCCTGTCGGTCGAGGGCGTCGAGCCCCTCGGAGAAGGCGAGCGCCGCCCCCAGGGCGTCCACCGGGAGGCCCGGCTCGGCGACCGCGTCCGGCGCCGCCTCGGCCGCCGACCCCTCGTCGTCCGCGGGCTCCGACGCGGACTCGGCCACCACCGGCGCAGGTCGTCCGCTCGCCTTGGACCCGGTCGCGCCGCCTCCGCGCACGGCCCCCCCGGCCCCCTTCTTGGGCTTCTCCCGCTTCTCCTCGGTCGCCTCGGGCTCCTCCTCCGACGACTGCCCCCGCAGCGTCGGCAGCAGGCCCGCGACGAGCTTCGCCTCGAGGTCCAGGAACTCCGCCTGCTTGCCCTGGGTGCGGAACCCGCCCACGACGAGCCCGGTCTCCACCGCCACGATCTGCGCGCCCACCACGAGCGAGTCCACGGGCTCGAAGTACAGGTAGTAGCCCTGCACGAGGTACTCGACCCCCAGCACCTTGCCGATCCGCACGGCGGAGTCCGGGTCGACCGTCGCCGTCTTCTGCAGCTCGAGCTCGCCGAGGATCTCGTTGAGGCGCGTGCGCTCGACGACCTCCAGGTCCGGCTGGGGCGCGAGGTCCGTGATCAGCATCTGCGCGAGGCCGAGCTTCAACATCTCGAGCTCGGGGTTGCCCTGGTTCTCGAAGTACAGGACGGCGATGCGCGTGCGATCCCCGGCCGCCGCGGCGAGGGACGGGAGGTACGCGAGGAGCGCGATCGCGACGATGAGGAGGCGTCTCACTTCGGAATCGTATCCAACATGCTGCGCATCGCGCCCGCCATGTCGCTCTCGGGGAATCGGCGCAGGCCCTCCTCCCACGCCTCGCGGGCCTCCTCGTTCAGGGCGGCCTGCCGGTACGCGTTGCCCGCCAGGTAGAACGCGGTGGCGGCGGGCATGTAGACGTTCGCGCCGTGCTCCTTCGCCAGCCGCAGGTACGCGTCGCCGGCCTCGCGGTACTGGGCCGCCTCGTTCATCTTCTGCCCGAGCGTCAGCAGGCCCAGGGCGTCGGCCTCGCGCACGTACTTCGTATCCTCGTCGTAGGACCGGACGCGCCGCGCGGTGCCCGGATCGACCTCCGCGCCGTGGGCGGCGGCCCCCTCCCATCGCGTCAGCCAGGCCTGCGCCGCGCCCGGGTTGCCGTACTCCAACTGGTAGACGACGGCGTCGCGGTAGGGGCGCGCCTCGCCGGGCCACTGCGCCACCGCCTCCTCCAGCAGCGCCATGGCCTCGCTCAGTCGGCCGGCGTCCTCCAGGTCGAACGCGGCCCGCGCGTAGTCGTTCACGGACGCCTTGCCGTCGAGCTTGCGCTTCTCGAGGCGGGCGACGGCCTTCTCCGCGTCGTCCGCGTCGCGCCTCGTCTGTTCGAGCACCTTGCCCACGTCCTGGGCCTGCTCGCCGTACTTGTCTCGGGCCAGGGCCGCGAGGTGCAGCCGCTCGATCTCGTCCACCAGCCCCCGCCGGGCCGCCGCGCGGGCCCACGCCTCCTCGGCGTCCTCGTCCACGGCCACGCCCGCCGCCTGCGCGTCTTCGACCCACGCGCGGCACGCCTCGAACTGCACGACGGGGTCCCGCTCCAGGCGACACTTCTGCTCCAGCGCGGCGCCCATGGCCTCCACCCGGACCTTCGCCACCTCGCCTCGCCCGGCCTCCTCCTTCTTCATCTGATCGAGCATCGAGTTCATGAGGTTCGACACCACCAGCGCGAAGGTGGAGGCGGGGTAGCGCGACAGGAAGCCTTCTCCGTACGTCAGGAACTCCGCCCGACGGCCCAGCGCGTGGCAGGAGAGGACGTACTGCGCCATGGCCCACTCGTTGATGGAGATCCACCCCTCGGGGCCGCCCATGCGCAGCTCCTCGGAGAGCTCGAGGTCCATGAGCTTGCCGCCGAGCGCGTAGAGGTCCTTCGCGTCCTGGTAGTAGGACAGCGACTGCACGGCCAGCAGCTCCTTCTGCAGGACGTCGTAGGGCCCGCCCGCGTCGACCAGGTCGTTGACGTGCCTCAGCAGCTTCGCCGTCCGCTCGGACACGATCTCCTCGCGCTTGCCCCGCAGCAGATCCACGCGCTTGGCGAGGGCGTCGAGGGCGTCCGTGGCCATCGCGAACCGGTCGTCGTGGTCCAGGGCGGCCTGCAGCGACGCCTTGGCCTTCTCCAGCTCGCCCCGGTCGAGGGCGTCGAGGCCGCGGGACCACGTGAGGAAGGCGTCGAAGGACTCCGTCGCCACCCGCCCCATGCGGGCGTGCTCCCGGGCCGACACGTCCACCTTCAGGCCCTCGACGATCGAGCCCGCCAGCTCCTTCTCGAGCAGGAAGAACTCGTCCACCGGGCCCGTGACCTCGGTGGAGTGGAGGATGGTCCCGTCCTCCACCGACACCACCCGCGCGTCGATGCGCATCGTGGGCGCGATGGCCGCGAACGCCCCCGTGAGCACGTACTCGGCGCCGAGCCCGCGCCCCATCTCGGCGGCGGTGGACGGGTCGATCCACGGAGACCTCTGGAGCTCGATCTCGGACATGATCTCGGAGACGCGGGTGCGCTCCACCAGAGCCAGCCCCTCGATGTTCGAGAGGTCCGTGATCAGCATCGCGGCGAGGCCGCGGCCCAAGGGGTCGAAGTCGGGGTCGCTCGAGTTGTTGTCGAAGAAGGTGACGGCGAGGGTGCGCCGGCCGCCCGCATCCGCGGCGGACGTGGGGAGCGCGAGCAGCGTGAGCAGGCCGAGGACCGCGGGCCGCGACCTCAAGGGTCGTTCACCATCGTGAACTTCACCTCGCCGATGGTCGAGTCGAACGGATCGTCGGTCACGGCCCACACCTCCAGGCGGTAGGACCCCTCGGAGAGGTTTCGAGGGGCGACCCGCGGCAAAGCGTCCGGCGCGAAGGGATTGTTTTCGTCCGCCACACCCGGGAGCGGGGTCTCGCCGAAGCGCACCTCACGCAGGTCCGGGTCGAGGTACCAGACGTTCCACCAGTCGTCCGCCCGGTCGTCCCAGTCCGAGACCTTGATCGCCCACCACGCGGGGTCCCGGTCGTCGCGCAGGCACAGGACGTCCCACCGGATCGTCGGGTCCGAGTCCGTCTCCAGGAAGAGTTCGCGCATGCCCTCGTCGGGGTCGCAGCGAGACGTGAACACGTCTACGGCGATGGTGCCGCTGATCACGATCGTCTCTTCCTCGGGGCAGCCGAGGATCAGCAGGGCGAGGGGGACGGCGAACAGGACCTCAGTTCGAGCCACCGGCCTCGCCTTCGGACTTCTTCTTCTTCTTCTCTGCCTTGCGTGCGGCCTCTTCGTCGGCCTTCAGCCGCCTCGCCACCTCGGCTTCGCGCCGCTCCCGCTCCTCCTGCGAGGGCTTCGGCATGACGGACAGCTGCCGCGAGGCCTGCCTCGAGAGGCGGTCGTCGGGGCCCAGGGTGACCTCGAAGAGGGACACGCCGGCGGCGTCCGGACGCTCGAGGAAGAGCAGGCAGTAGGCCACCTCGAGCTCGATGAGCTGCTTGTTGGGGCAGACCTTCTCGGCCTCGCCGAAGAGCGCGATGGCCTCCACGTAGTGCTCGGCGTTCTTCTTCTTCCAGGCGCGGTCCATGGCGCGCCCGCAGGGCGAGTCCCGGAGCTTCCCGTCCCACTTCTGGTACGTCGTGGGGATGTTGCGTCGCCAGTCGAAGGGGTCCCAGTCGTCGCCTTCGCTGCACCAGTGCGGGGCCTTCTCGCCCATGCCCGCGAGCCGCTCCTCGGCGAGCTCGCGCCAGGACTCGTCGGGGCCCAGGCGCGCCAGACAGAACGCCTCGCGGGCCTCGTGTCCCCGCAGCAGCTCGAGCAGCAGCCGGCCCAGGTCGTAGGCGTGGCGCTGGCCGCCGCCCCCCAGGCGAAGGGCGGTCCAGAGCGCGTCGACCGCGCCCGCCAGCTCGTGCTCGCCTTCGAGGTAGTAGGCCTCGTCCAGCCAGCGCTCCGGGGTCCAGGTGTGTCGCGGCCCCTTGCTGCGGCGCACGGGCCCGTCGGGGGCGGGGGGCTGCATGTTGGGCTGGTCCGTGAGCGCTTCGTCCTTCGAGTCGTCGGCGAAGGCGGTGGGGACGCAGGTCAGCAGCGCGATCAGGGCGGGGATGAGGAAGAAACGCATCCTCGCCAGTCTACGCGTTCCTCAGTCGACTGGGCTTGCGGCGACGTCGGGGGGCGTCGCGGAGGGCGGTTCGGTCCACGTGAGAGACCACGTCGTCGATCAGCTCGGCGATGACGCCGATGTCCTCCAGGGGGTCCGTCGCCTTCCCCGCGAGGATGGGCGTCAGGACGGCCTGCGCCGAGTGGGGCAGGCGCCGGAAGCGCAGCGTCGTGTTGGGGTAGGGGAACGTCGCCGCCTCGGCCACCGGGCCGGAGAACAGGTCGCTGTCGTACCACCACTGGACGTCGACCACGAGGAGGGGGAGCGCGAGCTGGGCGCACGCGGGGATGACGTCCTCCGGCCTCGCGTCGTCCAGGGCGTCGGCGGCGCCCGCGAAGTCCTCGGGGCCCAGGTCGTGCACGTGGGCTGCGAGACCCCAGCGGGCCACGGGGACCCGCGACGGATCGGTCGGGACGGCGGCCCGCGCGGCGACGGCGTACTCCTCGCGGGCGGTGGCCTGGAACGCGGCCCACGCCGCGGCGCCCGCGCCGAGGTCGCCGGGCGCCGGGTTCGTGGGGGTGGCGTCCAAGGCGCGGCGCAGGACGGCCTCGTTCCCGGTGATTCGCCAGTAGCGGAACAGGCCCGGGACCGCGTCCACGTCGTCGACGACGCGGGCGAGCCAGGCTTCGGCGGCCGCGCGGAAGGGGCCCGTGGCGCGCTGCACCCAGCCTTCGCAGCACGCGAACAGGAACTCGAAGGCCGGGTCGTCCGACGCCTCGGGGGTGCCGCAGGCCTCGACGCCGCGGGTCGCCTCGTCGATCCAGCGCGTGCCGCGACGCACCTGCTGGAGCACGAGCCGGGCCCGCAGCTCCGCCGCCGTCTGGGCCTGCGGATCGTGCTCGGCGAGCTCGTCGGCGGCCGCGCGGAACGCGGCCTCGAGCCGGGGGAGGACGCTCACGACGACCCCCGAAACTGCACCGCGCACCAGTCGTCCTCGAGGAGCTCGCGATCGACGGTCAGCCCTCGCTCCGCGAACGTCCGCACGACGGCGGCGCGCTGCTTCGCGAGCAGGCCCGAGACGATCAGCACGCCCCCCGGCGCCACCCGCGCGGCCAGGCCGTCCGCGAGGCGCACGAGGAGGGGAGCGATGAGGTTCGCGAGCACGACGTCGTAGGTGCCGTCGGGCCCGTGGTCCACCGATCCGGGGTACACGTCGAAGCGCGCGCCGACGTCGTTCAGGTCCGCGTTCTCACGCGCGGCGGCGACCGAGTTCTTGTCCGGGTCCACGCCCACCGCCCGGCCTGCGCCGAGGCGCAGGGCCGCGATCGCGAGGATGCCGGTGCCGGTGCCCACGTCGAGCACGGAGGCCCCCGCGCGGTCGGCCAGGCGCTCCCTCAGCAGGGTCACGCACCGCGCCGTGGTGGGGTGAGTGCCGGTGCCGAACGCGAGGCCGGGGTCGAGCCGGAGCTGAAGTTCGGCCGCCGCCTCGAGGGGCGCCTCGCACCAGCTGGGCACGACCCACACGCCGTCGGCGATGCGCGTGGGGCCGAAGTTCTTCTTCCAGGTGGAGTTCCAGTCCTGATCCGGGACCACCTCGAGCCGGGGCTCGTCGGTCTCGCCGATGTCGTCCAGCACCGCGGTCAGGCCCGCGTGCAGGGCCGCGGCCTGGCCCTCGTCGGGGAACCATCCGGTGATCCTCACGCGCGCGTCGGGCGCGGCCGGAGGGGGCGGGCGCCACTCGGAGGGCTCGCCCGACACGAGGGGGCCGTCGCCGTCGTGGAAGTTGAGGTCGTCGTGGTGTTCGGTGAGGCCGTTCGCGCCCTGGCCGAGCAGATAGGAGGACACCGCGGCCTTGCGGGCCTCGGAGACCGTCGCGCTCAGGGAGAGCCAGTGGGAGGGCATGGCCGAGGCAGCCGTCGGCTCAGGAGTCGCCGAACAGCGCGTCCTTGTCCTCGGGCAGGTCGGTCACCCCGAGCGCCTTGAGCTCCGTGCGCAGCGCCGCCTCGATCATGAGCGGGTGCGGCGACGGCAGGGCCTTGCCGTTCACGTAGAAGGCGGGGGTGCCGGAGAGGCCGAGGGAGCGGCCCTGCAGGACCTGGGTCTTCACGTCGTCCCAGGGGCCGGGGGCGTCGAGGCACTCGTTGAACCGGTCCATGTCGAGGCCGATGCCCTTGGCGATGGACTTGATGGTGCGCTTGCTCAGGCCGCCCTGGTTCTCGAACGTGCCGTCGTGCTGCTCCCAGAACTTGCCCTGCCGCCCCGCGCAGACGGTGCCCACCGCGGCCCGGCAGGCGTTGGGGTGCACGTCGTTCTGGAGCGAGTCGTTGCAGTCCTTGCCCAGGGGGTAGTTCTTGAAGACGAACCGCACGTCGGCCCCGTACCGGTGGACGAGATCCTGGGTGTAGAAGGCCGCGAGCTTGCAGTGGGGGCAGTCGAAGTCCGCGAACTCGACCACCGTGACCTTCGCGCCGTCCTTGAGGCCCTTCACGCCGTCCCAGGCGAAGATCTCGAGGTCGTAGGGCTTGAGGTCTGCGTACTGCGTGCGGAACTGCGCGATGGCCTTGCGGGCCTCGACCTTGGCGGCCTCGAGCTCCTCCGGCGACAGCTCCTCGGGCGGCTCGCCGTGGCCGTGGCCGTCGTGCTCCGAGTGCTCGGCGGCCTCCTTCTTCGCCTGCTTCGCCTCGTCCGTCTTCTTCGGCTCGGGGGCCTCGGCGGACTTCGCGGTCGTGGAGGGGGTGCTGGTGGCCTCGGTCCCGCTGCACCCGGCGAGGGCGAGCGAGGCGGCGGCGAACATGATCAGGAACCTGCGCATCACGTCTTCTCCCGCAGGAGCTCTTCGACCTCCTGCACGACCCCCTTCACTCGCTGGGGGGTGTAACCCAAGTGCTTGCGGCGCACGACGCCGCGCTTGTCGACGATCACCGTCATCGGGATCGAACGAGCACCCCAGGGGTCTCCGACCTTCCCCCCGCCCTCGTCGAGGACCACGGGGTAGGTGACCGGAAACATCTTCAGGAAGCCGTCCGCTGCCTCCGAGGTGTCGTCCACCGACACCCCGAGGATGACGGCGTCGCTGTCTTGAAGCTTCTTCCACGCGGCCTCGAGGGCCGGGATCTCGCGGCGGCAGGGGCCGCACCAGGACGCCCAGAAGGTCACGACCACCACGTTGCCGCGCAGCTCCTCGAGGCTCACCTCCCCGTCGCCGTCGAGCCGCGGGAGCGTGAACATGGGGGCCATGTGGCCGATGTCCGTGCCGATGGGGCGCTGGGGCGTGGCCTCGGCCGCGGCCTCTTCGGCGGTCGTCACCTCGGTCACCCCACCGCACGCGGCGACGAGGAGGGCGACGATCATCCATGGGAGGGCTCGGCTCATCGGCGCGCGAAGTTCCCACGGGTCCCGAGGGGTGTCAATGACCCGTCATCGACGACGGGCGCGGTCCATCTCGCGTTTCACGTCGCGCTCTTTGAGGTCCTGCCGCTTGTCGTGGAGCTTCTTGCCCTTGCCGACGCCGATCTCGAGCTTGACCCGCCCGCGGTGGAAGTACATCGCGACCGGCACGAGCGTGTACCCCTGGCGCGAGACCTTGCCGAAAAGCTTCGTGATCTCACGCTTGTGCAGCAGGAGCTTCCGCTTCCGCATCGGCTCGTGGTTCTGTCGGTTGGCCTGCTCGTACGGCGAGATGTGCACGCCCACCAGCCAGGCCTCGCCGTCCTCCACGCGCACGTACCCCTCCTTGAGGTTCACCTTCGCGAGCCGGATCGACTTGACCTCGCTCCCCACGAGAACGAGGCCCGCCTCGAGCGTCTCTTCGATGTGGAAGAGGCGCCGCGCCTGCTTGTTGACGATGCGGGGCGTGCCCGCCTTCTTGCCGTCCTTGGCCATGGGGCGCGGAGTATAGGCACGATGCGTCCCATGACTCGGGCCGCCCTCCTCGTCCTCGCGCTGGCCCTGCTCCTCCCCACCTCGTCCCAGGCGCGGTCCCGGGCGGGGCTGGAGCGCGCGCCTGTCCCCACCGTGGTGCGCGGGGTCCACGTCTTCGAGGCCGAGACGGGTACCCTGACAGGGCCCTTCGACGTGGTGCTCGACGGGGGCCGCATCCTGACCCTCGAGGCGCCCGGGACCCGGCCGGTCGGGAAGGGCGTGCGCGAGGTCGACGGCGCGGGCAAGACGCTGCTGCCGGGCCTCGTCGAGTCTCACGCGCACGTGCTCGGCGACGGCGACATCCACCCCAACCGGCAGCTCCCCGACGTGCAGCTGGCCCTCACCTCGGCGATCGCATGCGGCGTCACGACCGTCGTGGACACCGCGGACTGGGAGCGGCCCCTGCTCGCTTGGCTCCGCCGCCTCGATCGGGGTGCGGCGGGCCCGAAGCTCTACATCGTCGGGCGCATGGTCACCGTTCCCGGCGGTCACCCGGCGGCCCTCATCAAGGAGTTCCTGCCGCCGTCGCTGCACGCGTTCGTGGACCGCAACCTGGTGACCCAGGTGGGGTCGGTGGAGCAGATCCCATCGCTCGTGGAGCAGCGGGTGGCGATGGGCGCGACGGCCCTCAAGGTGGCCCTGGACGACCTCCCCCCGGGGGTGCCGCAGATGGACGACGCGACGCTCGCCGCGATCGTCCGGGAGGCGCACGCGCGCGAGCTGCCCGTGTGGGCGCACGTGGGGGAGCCCGAGGACGTGACCCAGGGCCTCGCGGCGGGGGTGGACCTGTTCGTCCACATCCCCAATCGCGGGGTGATCCGCGACGAAGACGTGGCCGTCCTGGCCGCGCGAGGCGTCCCCGTGATGACGACCCTGCACGTCTTCCGTCGCATCGCCGAGCTCGCCCGTCGGGACGTCGCGCTGTCGGATCTCGAGCGCGCGCTCGCCCACCCGCGGCCGCTCGCGGCCTACGCCGAGGGGCTCGATCACTACGAGATCCCCGAGGCCATGCGGGCGTTCGCGGAGGCCAACGCCGACGGCCAGGCCGCGATGCTCGAGTCCGTGCGCAAGCTGCACGCGGCCGGGGTCCCCCTTCTCGCGGGCTCGGACACCTCGAACGTCGGCTCGTTCCTGGGCCCCGGCCTCCACCACGAGCTCGACCTCCTGGTCGAGGCCGACCTCACCCCGGCCCAAGCGCTGACGGCGGCCACCTGGACGCCCGGGACCGTGCTGGACGAGGAGGCGCTGTTCGGCGCCGTCCGACCCGGCTGGCAGGCGGACCTTGTCCTGGTGGAGGGCGATCCGACGCAGGGGCTCGCCCCCGTCCATCGCCCCCTGGCGGTGTGGGTCGACGGCCGGGCGGTGCGTCTGCCCGTGATCCCGTCCTCCGAGGGCAAGTGAGCGGGCGACGCCGAGGCCTCCGCGCCGCGGCGGTGTGCTTCGGGCTGGCGGTCGGCCTGGGGGCGGCGGAGGTCGCCTTGCGGACGTTCGATCTCGGGCCCTGGAGCCGAATCCCGCGGCCCAACACCGTCGACCCGGAGATGGTCTTCCACGCCCATCACCCCGATCCCGAGGTCGGCTGGACGCTGCGCCCGGGGGCCGTCGGGACCTTCCAGCGCACCCCGGTGCGGGTGAACACGCGGGGCTGTCGCGGGGCCGAGCCGAGGGCCCGGGACGCGGTCGACCTGCGCGTGCTCGCGCTGGGGGACTCCATCACCTTCGGGGCCGGGGTGGAGGAGGAGTGGACCTTCGAGGCGCGCCTCGAGACCCTGCTCGCGCGGGAGAACCGGACCGCCGAGGTGTTGAACTGCGGCGTCAGCGGGTTCAACCTCGTGCAGTCGCTTCGCCGCTACGACACCGACCTCGCAACCCTGCGCCCGGACGTGATCGTGGTGGGCCTCTTCGTCGACGACCTCACCGCCCCCTACCGCATGCACGACCGCTCCCTCGCGACCCGGCTCCGGGGGCGATCGGCGGCGTGGCGCGCGTTCGAGCTGGGCGGCGCGTGGGTGTTCGGGATGGGGCTGCGCGATCTCCCTCCGTGGGCGGAGACCGACACGGACTACGAGCGGGCCAGCGTGGCGCGGTTCGCGGAGTTCACGGCGGCGCGCGCGGCGGAGGGCGTCGACGTGGTGGCCGTGGTGCACCCGCCGCTCATGAACCTCGACGTCATGCCCGGCCTCGAGGCCCACCCCGAGCTGCTCGACGTCGCCCGGATCGCGACGCGGTGGGTGTCGATGCAGCCGGCGTACGAGGCCGCGGTGGGGGTCGACCTGCCCCGCCTCTCGATCACCCCCGAGACCTCGGATCCCCACCCCGCGGCCCAGGGCCACGGCCTCATCGCGGCGGCGCTGCTCCCCCTCGTCGACGTCGCACGCTGAGGGCGAGCAGGGCGATCAGAGCCCACCCCGGCGACCGCGGGGAGGCCGTGGCGCAGGTGCACCCCTCGGCGTCGCTCTGGAGCCCGGCGGTGGCGTCGGGGGCGAAGGTGGGCTCCCCGATCCGGGCGACGGGCCGCTCGCGATCCTCGGCCGCCACCACCCCGTCGGCGCCCACGTCCTGGAACAGCGTGCTGTCCTCCTCGATGGCGCCCGCGAGGGCGTCGTGCTCCGCCGACTCCTCGCCGACCACCAGGTCCTCGCCCGCGACCAGCCCCAGCGCCTCCGCGTCGAGCCAGTCCGGGGCGGCGAGCTCGAGGACCAGCACGTCGTCGTCGAGGCGCACCGAGCCGCCCTCGGGGGCGAGCCCGAGGGTGCCGGGGGCGAGGGTCAGGTCCAGGGATGCGGGGTCCCCGCCGTCGCTCCACTCCGCCGAGACGCGCACGGGTCCGCCGAAGTCGACGAGCAGCGCGCAGAACGTTCCGGGGCGAAGCTCGACGGCGTCGCCGAGCAGATCGACCTCGCGGTCCAGGGTGTCCGCCGACTCGCTCCGATCGCACGACGTGTAGCGGATGGACGCGATCGTCGCGGTGGCGGAGTCGATGGTGAACCCGTCTCCCCCCGCGATCGCCATGGTGGTGACGGACGGGTTGCCCACGGCGGTGCCGTCGTCCACCGGCTCGGACGGGCAGCCCACGGCGAGGACGGCGAGGACGGCGAGGACGGCGGCGGCGGGGCGCTTCATGACGCCTCCTCGGCGATGGACAGAGGGAAGAGACAGAGGTGCAGCTGGTGGACCTGCTCGGCGCGGTCGACCTCGGCGTCGCACAGGTCCAGCAGGCGCTCCTGGAACGCGTCGAGCTCCTGCTTGAGGCGCGGGACGAGCGATCGGGGGATGCAGACGGTGACCGCGCTCAGGTGACGCTCCGTGCCGGGGAAGCGCTCGATGGAGTCGCGCGCGAGGCCGAGCATGCCCCGGTGGTAGTTGCGGACCGCCAGCGACGTGACTTCGTGGGGGGTGACGACGCTCCCGTCGGCGGGTCTGGTGCGTCCGTCCGCGTCCTCGAGCATGCCCATGGCGCGGAGCCGCTCCAGGGCCTTGCGCGCCTGGGAGGGGGTGATCCTGGGCCGCAGGCGGCGGGCGATCCACTCGGGGTCGGCCTCGAAGTCGGCCCGCCAGGCCAGCTCGCGGATGGCGGGGTAGTACCACTTGGACAGGTAGTCGAACCCCACGCCCTCGATCTCGCGCGCGGCTCGGAACCGGCGCGACGCCGAGATGCGGCTCCATGCCTCGTTGCGCTCCTCCTCCGACCGCGCCTGGTCCAGCGCGACGAGCCGCGTGAAGAAGCTCGCGCCGTCCCCCGTGAGCGAGAGCGCGCCCACGAACGCCTCCACCGTGGCGGGGGTCAGGTTGCGCTTCCCGGCGATGACCTGGATCAGCAAGCTCGGCGACGACTGCCCCGCGAGGCGGGCGAACAGGCGGTGGCTGAAGCGGGGGTTGGCCGCCTTCTTCGCGTCGAACCAGTCGCGCAGGTAGAGGCGGTAGTCGAGGTATCGGAACACGTCCGGGCCGGTCGATTTCGACGTCATCGAACAGGAGTTGAATACACCTGGGTCATGACCGCAAGGGCAGATTGCATCGACACACATGTATTCGTGTTGGATCCGTATCCGCGTTGGAAACGGTTCGTGCCGTATCGATTCGAAAGTTGAATACGCTTCCGCGATCGGCCGGCAGCTTCGACGGGTCGGCGGACGACCCGCCCGGAGGACCGACCATGACCCGCTTCCCCTTCGCCATCACCCTCGCGAGCGTGCTGCTCGCCCCCACCGCGGCGTTCGCGTGCGGCGGGTTCTTCTGCTCCGCGGTCGACCCCGTCCTGCAGTCGGGCGAGCGCATCCTCTTCCAGGTCGGCGAGGACGACGACGGCGCGACCACCGTGACCACCGTCGTGGAGATCCAGTTCGAGGGCGCGGCGAGCGACTTCGGTTGGGTGCTCCCCATCCCCGAGGTCATCGACACTGAGGACGTCTCGACCGCGCCGCCGGGCCTGTTCGACGAGCTCGAGGAGGCGACCGCGATGCAGTTCGTCACGGCGAGCGAGGGGACCGCGGGCCTGATGATGGCGGACGAGGCCGCCGGTTGTTACGGGCCCCCGTCGCCGTTCTGGTGGATGGAGGAGGACTCGCCGTCGGGGGGTGGTTCGTTCACGTTCGACCAGGTCGACGTGGTGGGCGAGGCGGTCGTCGGGCCCTACGCGATCGAGATCATCACCTCCGAGGACGCGTCCCAGCTGACGGGTTGGCTCCAGAACAACGGCTACTCGATCCCGGGGACGGCGTTCGAGCCCATCGCGCACTATGTGTCCAGCGGCTCCGCGTTCCTCGGGCTCAAGCTCCAGCCGGACGTGCCGGAGGGCCCCATCGACGCGCTCCGGTTCACCTACCGCGCGGAAGATCCGTCGCTCCCGCTCCATCTGACGTCGGTCGCGGCGGCCCAGGACATGGAGGTCATCGCCTACGTGCTCGCGGACGAGCGATACCTCCCCGCGGGCTACGACGACGTCGACTTCGACTACGGCCTCGTGTCCTGGACGGACGAGGGCACGGACTACGACGAGCGCCTCGGGGCGGCGATCGACTTCGCGGGGGGGCGGGCGTTCCAGACGGAGTTCGCGGGAGCGGTGTCGAACCTGCCCGCGGGCGAGGCGTCCGCGGACCTGCTCTCCGGAGGCACCTACCTGACGCGCATGCGCACCTTCGTCTCTCCCGAAGAGATGACCATGGACCCGGTCTGGCGGCCCGCCCCCGAGGCCCCGGACGTGTCGAACGTGCGCGTCATCGGCGGGTCCGAGACGGCCTCCCGGGGAGCACCCTCGGCGCCCGCCCGGGCGACGATGCCCGTGGCGCTGGCCTTCGGCCTCCTGCTCCTGTCCGCCCGCCGCCGCGCCTGATGCGCGTCGTGCTCGTCCTCGCGGCGCTGCTCGTGGGCTGCGGCCCGGCGGAGCCGTGGGTGGAGGTCGGGACCGGCACGGCGGGGGTGTTCGAGTCCATCGACGACGGCGACGTGCTCCTCGCGGAGGCCGGCTCTCAGGGCGGTCGCCACGTGTGGGTGGGGATGCGGGCCGACGGGGTGGAGCCCGGCTCGGTCTCGGACGCCGACGCCATGCGCTACGGCGATCGTCCGCGGGTCGACTTCCGACTGGAGGGGCCCGACGGCGTCTATTCGCTCGACGTCGCCCGGTACGTCGCCCTGGACGAGCGCGGGGGGGCGCTCGCATCGACGGGGTGGCTGCTCCCGTTGCGGCTCTACGCGGAGCTTCCGGAGGGCTGGCAGTCGACGGACTGGGCGGCGGTGCAGGAGGACCTCGAGGAGCGACCGTTCGACCTGGTCGTGACGCTCAAGGACGCCGACGGGATCGCCCTGGAGGACCGCCGGTCCGTCTTCATCGACTTTCCGTGACCGTCCCCACGAACCGCTCCACGGCGCGCATCACCGGCAGGCCCCAGGGGCCGATGAGGTTGGCGTCGAGCCCGTGCTTGCCGCCCGGGATCTCGAGCAGGAGGTGCGGCACGTCGAGCTCCGAGAGGCGCGCGTCGAGGCGGCGGGCGTGGACGGGGGAGACGAGGCGGTCGGCGGTCCCGTGGACCAGCAGCATGGGAGGGGGATCGGCGAGATCGGCCAGCGGAGAGGCCGCGCGGTACCGCTCGGGGTGCTCGTCGAGGCTGCCGCCGAGGTACGCGCGCAGGGTGTCGCGGCTGTGGAAGCCCGGGAGCTTGGAGGGGTTGCGCCAGCTCCAGCGGAGGTCGACGGGGGCGTAGAGGACGACGACGCCGCGCGCCCTCGGGGCGGCGAGGGGGGCGGCGGAGAGGGCGAGCTGGCCCCCGGCCGAGCGTCCCAGCAGGACGAGGCGAGACGTGTCCAGGGCCCACTCGTCGGCGCCTTGGTCGAGGCGCGCGATGGCGGCGAGGACGTCGTCGCGGGCGGCGGGGAAGGGGTGCGCTGGCGCCTTGCGGTAGTTGACGGCGGCCACGGCGACCCCGCGCGAGGCGAGGCGGCGGTTGAGGTCCGGCAGCTGCGTCGAGTCGCCCCGCTGCCACGAGCCTCCGTGCACGACGACCACGACGGGGAACGGCCCGTCGCCCTCCGGACGCAGCAGATCGAGGGTGAGGCCGTCGCCGAAGGGGACGGTCTCGAGGGGGAGGGGCGGACCTTGAAGCGACAGGGCCGCCCCCCGGCCGAAGGCGTCGTCGAGCCGCTCGGGGAGGTCGCGGGCGAAGATGAGGCTGCGGACCGTGGGGACGAGGAGGAGGGCGGCGGCGACGACGGCGATCGCGCGGGTGGCGGTGGGGGCGCCCCAGGGCAGGGCGAGGAGGGCGAGGGGGACGAGGAGGTGGCCGTAGACCGAGGCGCCCACGGAGACTCTCCAGACCGCGTCGTGGACCACCGGCAGGGCGGAGGCGAGGCCGAGGACGAGGAGGACACCGGCGAGGACGGCCTGGGCGGGGCCGATGGGGAGAGAGGCCATCCCGTCGAGGATGGGTGATCGCCGGCGGGAGCGCTACTGGGGGGGCGGGTGAAGGGCTCTCGGATCGCCCGCGGGGAGCTCCGGACGCAGGACGTAGAGGCCGAGGTAGCCGGAGCCCTCCTCCCTCAGGTAGCGGGGGAGTGAGGTCTCGACGACCTTGCCCGCGAAGTGGTCGCCGACGACGAAGGTGCGATCGGGTCCGCCGGCGTAGAGGCCGGTGTGCCACACCCACATGGGGGTGCCGGCGACGGTGGCGAGGGCGGGCTCGGCGGGGTTCTCGGTGGGGTCGAGGAAGAGGAGGACGTCGCCGGGTTCGAGGGCGTCGTAGGGGAGGGAGGAGGAGAGGACCCCGGCGAGGCCGTCGGGCGCGGACCCCAGCTGCTCCTTCGCGACCATCTTGGTCGGGTACACGGAGATGGCCTTCCACGACGTGCCGGTGACGTCCTGCCAGGCACGGAAGACGAGGCCCAAGCAGTCGAGCTTCGCGCCGCGCCCGCCCCACGCGTACGGCCGGTCGAGGTAGGTGCGGGCGGCGGTCACCAGCGAAGCGCGGTCGGCGCTCGGAGCGACCGCGGCGGGGAGGGCGAGGAGGGCGGCCAAGGCGGCGAGGGCGAGGCGCATGGGGGTGGGACCGGCGCGGGGGGCGGAGGTTCCCGAGGGTGGTGGGCGCGCATAGGTCGCCGGAACGGTCCATTCCCCCGCGCAATGCTCACCCCGGCGCGCAAAGGTCGCTGGAACGGTCCATTTCCCCGAGCAATGCTCGTCCCGGCGCGCATGGGTCGCCGGAACGGTCCATTCCCCCGAGCAATGCTCACCCCGGCGCGCATGGGTCGCGGGAACGGTCCATTCCCCCGAGCAATGCTCACCCCGGCGCGCATAGGTCGCCGGAACGGTCCATTCCCCCGAGCAATGCTCGTCCCGGCGCGCATGGGTCGCCTGAACGGTCCATTCCCCCGAGCAATGCTCACCCCGGCGCGCAAAGGTCGCCGGAACGGTCCATTCCCCCGAGCAATGCTCGTCCCGCTCGCGCTGCGGCCCGCGGCTACCTCTTCTTCTTCCTCTTGTGGTCCCGCTTGCTGCGCCGCTCGGCCTCGATGACGTCGTCCGCGTCGAGGTGATCCCGCGCCGCCGTGCGGGCGAGGTACTCGTCGTAGCCGCCCGCGAAGTCGTCGACCCCGTCCGAAGAGATCGCGAGGATCCGAGTCGCCACTCGCGACACGAGCCAGCGGTCGTGGCTCACGAAGATCACGGCGTTGGGGTAGGCCCGGATGCCCTCCGCGAGCGCCTGGATGCCCTCGAGATCGAGGTGGTTCGACGGCTCGTCGAGCACCAGGACGGTCGGCTTCTGCACCCCGAGCCGCGCGAACGACATGCGCGTGAGCTCCCCGCCGGACAGCGCGCGGATCTTCTTGTCCACGTCGTCCTTGGCGAAGTGCACCTCGGCCAGCTTGCCGCGCACGAACCCCATCGGCCGGCCGGGGGCGAAGTTCCAAAGCCAGTCGAGCAGCGTGCTGGTCCCGTGGCTGCGGATGTCCCCCTGGTCCTGCTGGAACCAGCCCGGGTGGGCCTCGTGACCCCACTCCACCGTGCCCGCGTCGGCCTCGAGGTCCCCGACCATGATCTTCAGCAGCGTCGACTTGCCGATGCCGTTGGGCCCGATGACCGCGACCTTCTCCCCGCGCTGGACCGTGAACGACACGTCGCTCAGCACCTGGTTGTCGCCGTACGCCTTGGACAGGCCGAGCACCTCGACCACCTGCTTGCCCGTCTGCCGCCGCGCCGTGAGTCGGAAGAGCGGCTTGCGCCGGGACGACGGCGGCAGCGTCTCGATCGTCATCTTCGCCATCTGCTTGACCCGGCTCTGGGCCTGCCTCGCCTTCGTCGCCTTCGCCTTGAACCGACGCACGAACGCCTCGTGGTCCGCCCGCTTCGCCTCCACCTTCGCGATCTCGGCCTCCTTGCGGTCCCGGTTCGCGACCTTCGCCGCCTCGAAGCGGTCGTAGTCCCCCTTGTAGACCGTCACCCGCTCGTAATCGATGTCCACGATGTGCGTGCACGTGGTGTTCAGGAAGCGGTGGTCGTGCGACACGATGATCGCGCACCCCGGGTAGCTCAGCAGGAACTGCTCCAGCCACGCGATCGAGACGATGTCGAGGTGGTTGGTCGGCTCGTCCAGGAGCAGCACGTCGGGCCGACTCGCCAGCAGCTGGGCGAGCAGCACCCGCAGCTTGAAGCCCCCGGACAGCGTGGACAGCGGCCGACGGTGCGCCTGGTCCGGAATGGCGAGCCCCTCCAGGATCTCCGCCGCCTTGGACTCCGCCGCGTAGCCGTCCCAGGCCACGATCCGGTCCTCGACCTCGCCGTAGCGGTCGAGGTCCAGATCCCCGGTCTCGTCCGCCGTCTGCAGGAGCTGCTCCTTCTCCTGGAGCGCCGACCAGAGCTCCGGCAGCCCCATGAGCACGACGTCCAGGATCGGCACGTCGTCGTACTCGAAGTGGTCCTGCTTGAGCGACCCCACCCGCACCTGCGTCGGCTTCTCGATCGACCCGCTCGTCGCCTCTTCCTCGCCCGAGATGGCGCGCAGCAGGGTCGACTTGCCCGACCCGTTCGCCCCCACGATCCCGTACCGCGACCCCGCGTCGAACTGCTGGGACGCCCCCTCGAAGAGCACCCGGCCGCCGTAGGCCATGGACAGCTCGCTGATACGAATCGCGGACATGGCCGCGGACCATATAGGATGGGCCGCCGTGAGACGGGTCCTCCTCCTGCCGTTGCTCCTCCTGGGATGCCCCGAGCCCGAGAGCGGGACCCTCCTCCCCGACCCCACCCCGCAGCTCGACGACGACGACGCCGTGGACGACGACGACGCCGTGGACGACGACGACGCCGTGGACGACGACGACGTGGTCGCCCCCCCCGAGGAGTTCCCGGAGCTCGTCTTCGACCCGCCCGGCGGCGGCTTCCTCGGCTCCGTCGACGTCACCGTCTCCACCCACAACGGCGAGGGCACGATCCTGCTCTGCACCTCGTCCGCGACCGGCAGCTGCACGCCCGCCCCGGGGGTCGCGGAGCTGACGTTCACGTCGGCGACCATCCTCCGCGCCCGGGTCGAGTGGAACAACATCCCCGGCCCCGTCGAGGCCCGCTCCTTCTTCGCCGTGGAGCCCGACGTCGCCGAGTTCGACTCCGACCTGCCCCTCATCGTGGTGTGGACGGACGCCGGCGCGGTGGGCCGCGACAACGTGCCGCTCGGGATCGACGTCCTGGACGCCGGCTTCAACCGCACGGGCATCCTCGACACCCCCGTGGACTCCGGCCGGGGACGCATGCACGTGCGCGGGTCAAGCTCGGCGAGCCTGGACAAGAAGGCCTACGACCTCGAGCTGTGGCAGGGCGACTCGGAGCTCGACCGACGCGTCGGCCTGCTGGGCATGCCCGAGGACGGCGACTGGGTCCTCTACGCGCCGCACCACTGGGACGACGCGATGGTGCGCAACCCGCTGGGCTACAACCTCAGCCTCGAGATCGGCCGCTACGCCCCCCGCACCCACTTCGTGGAGATGTTCCTCGCCACGGAGAGCGAGCCCGTCGGCCTCGACGACTACATCGGCCTCTACGTCCTCACCGAGGAGATCGAGCGGGGGAACGACCGGGTCGCGATCACCGAGCTGATGGTGACGGACATCGCCGAGCCCGAGGTCACCGGCGGGTACGTCTTCAAGCGCGATCGCAGCGGCTCCGGCGACGCCCGGATCTGGGCCGGCTCCGCGAACGACGAGTTCGAGTTCACCACCCCCATCGTCCCCGTCGATCCCGCGACCGGGAACCTGGCCCCTCAGCAGCTGGACTACCTCGGGGACGCCCTCGACCAGATGGCCGCCGCGCTCGCCGCGCCCGACGGCATCGATCCCGCGTCCGGACTGCACTACGAGCAGCTGATCGACGTCGACTCCTTCATCGACCACAACATCTTGAACATGTTCGTGAAGAACCCCGACGCGTTCCGCCTCTCCGGCTTCTTCCACAAGGACCGCGAAGGCCCCATCCATGCCGGGCCTCTGTGGGATCTCGACCGCACGGCGGCCTCCCGCGACTCCCGCGCGCGCCACCCCACGTGGTGGGACGCGAAGAACCAGACCAACGACTGCACGCCGATCTTCAGCTACGGCTGGTACGAGGGCCTGTTCGACTTCCCCGCCTTCCGCGACGCCTACTGGGCGCAGCTCTCGTGGCTGCTCGAGAACGAGCTGTCGATCGACAACGTGAACTCCTGGCTCGACCTCTACGAGTCGGAGATCACCGAGGCCGCGCTGCGCAACGAGGCGCGCTGGGACCGGCCGGACTGGGCCGGAGAGATGAGCAAGCTGCGGACGTGGCTCGAGGACCGGAACCTGTGGATCCAGGCCTGCATCGCCAACTACGCCGACCCCCGGGACTGCCCGGGCGAGTGATCACTGCAGCGGGATCAGGCTGAAGCTCCAGGGGTTCGGCTCGCCGTTCCAGCACGCGATGAGGACCTGCAGGTCGATGTGGCCGTTGCCGTCGACGTCCTCCGCGTTCGTCAGATCGAGGATCTGCTGCTCGTCGGGGTTGGTGTCGCGCTGGTTGCCGACGACCTGGAGGCCGTTCAACTCGGGGACGGTGATGGTGAAGTCGAGGTCCGCCCGGTAGTCCCAGTCGAGGACCACCTGGAAGCGGCCGACGCAGGAGATCTGCACCATCAGCCGGTCCCGGTCGCCCGTGTACATCTGGCCGTTGTTCCCGCACGCCTGCACGCCGCCCGCGACCCCCGCGACCTCGCCCGTGACCTCGACGCCCCCCGTGGTGGGGCCGACCCACGTGGCCTGGGCCTGGGTCTCGTTCGGCTCGTTCTCCACCGCCTTGACGACGACCGTGCCGCACGGGGGCAGGCCCGTCGCGTCGTCGTCGTCGACCGCGTCGTCGTCGTCCACGGCGTCGTCGTCGTCGGTCGCGTCGTCGTCGTCGGTCGCGTCGTCGTCGTCGGTCGCGTCGTCGTCGTCGGTCGCGTCGTCGTCGTCGATGAACTCCACGTCGTCCGGCTTCGGGAGGACGCACGCGGCGAGGAGGACGACCAAGAGGAGTGAGCGGCGCATCGCGGGGACTCTACTCCGACGGGGACGGGTCATGTCCGGGCAAGGTCGAGCGTGGTCGCGACGACCCTGGCGATCCGCTCGGGGACGCCCCGGCCGCGGCCCTTCAGGGCGGCGTCCACGAGCGCGGCGTCCGTCTTGCTCGCGGGCACCTGTCCGTAGGCGATGCTCGCCCCACACCAACGCTCCAGGCCCGCGAGCGCCTGCTGGGCGATCCACGGGTCGGTCGAGTCCGCCCCCACCAACATCCGCGCCACCCGCCGCCAGCGCCCGCCCCGCGCCACGATGCGGAACGCGTTGCGCGACCCGTGGGCCGTCTTCGCCTCGGTCACCAGCTCCCACAGGCGGGGCTCGGGGACCACGGCGCGGGGCGAGAGGAGGGCCCGCGTCGCCTCGCGCGACACCCCGCGCCGGGGGTCGTCGAGCAGGTCGACGAAGATTGCGCTGCGGCCTCGCGTGTCCAGGCGCGCGAGGGCCGAGACCGCCGCCCGCGAGGTCCCCGGGGGCACCTCGAGCTCGAGGAACGGGAGCAGCACCTCGCCGTCGCCGGGTTCGCCCGTCTCGCCAAGCCCCGCGATGGCCGCCCTCCGACGCTCGCCGTCGGCGCGCGCGATCACGGCCTTGTACCGGGCGGCGATGCCCTCGGCCCCGCCCTCGCGGAGGTGATGCACCGCGATCTCGCGGACCGACCGCCGCGGGTCCAGGAGCGCGGCCTGGAGGGGCCCGAGCGACTCGGCCGGGGGGAGGGTCGCCGCGCGGAGGAGCGCCCGCGCGCGGACAGGGGCGTTGGGGCTCGCCAGGAGCGCGTCGGGCACCCCGGTCACCCCCGCGAGCACGGCGTCGGCGGCCCGGCCGGCGATCACCGGGTCGGGATCCGAACAGGCGACCTCGAGCATGCGCACGAGGTCCACGTCGTCCGACTCGGCCAAGAGCTCCACGCAGGACCGACGCACCGCGGTCTCGTCCGACGCGAGGCCCTCCCACAGCGACGAGCGCGCGGCGGGATCGCGGAGGAGCTGCTCCACCCAGCGCAGCGTCTTGTCCCTGGCCACGCGGCGACGGGCCGCCAGGGCCTCCATCAGCGGGAGCGCGGCGACCAGCTGCGGGACGTGCTCGAGCCCGAGCCGCTGCAGGACCCGCCCGCGGGCGAGGCGCCTCACGGGCTGCACCCAGTCGTCCAGCCGCACGAGCGTGAAGGGGAGGGGCAGGTCGACGTCCCACTGCTCGGCGGTGTGCATGGCGGTGGCCCGCACGCGACCGTCGGGGTGGCACGACGCGAGCCCCAGGAGGAGCGGCTGCCGCGACGACCGCCGCACGGCGCGGGTGAGGTCGACCATCCCCACGACGTCCCGCAGGGGGCTCGCCCACAATCGCAGCTCGCGATCGAGGGCCGCGAACTCCCAGGACTTCATCGTCGCAATGAGCCGCTCGGTCTCCACCTCGGCGAGGCCGGCCACCTCCTCCTGCGGGGCGAAGACGAGGGGCGCGAGGCGGGGCAGCGTCGCGGGCACGTCGAGCGCGAAGGCGCGTCGCAGCGCGTCCATCCGGCGATCCGCCATCCCCGGGAGCGGCTCCATGAGGGCGAGTTCGACGGCCGCGTCCACGATCGGGCGCGCCCCCGAGGGGATCCGTCGCCGCCAAGCCTTCTGCCGTCCGCCCATCCTGACGAGAAGCGTAATCGCGCGGGTGGATCGACGGCCCCGATGTGGCCGAAAAACAACGCAGATCCACCGTTGTCTCCCGGATCCAGCCTCCGTATAGTGGCGCGAAGTGGGAGAGAGTGGATCAAAGTGGTAGAACCCGGAACGAAGAACTTCCCCGAGCGGAGGGTGGAGACCTGTGTTCCAGGTGCGCGGACGATTCGAGGTGACGATGGACGCGAAGGGGCGATTGCCGCTCCCGTCGCGTCTGCGCGAGCCTCTCGTCGGTGCCGACCAGACGTCTCTGGTGCTGACCGCCTACGAGGGCGGGCTGCACGGCTACACGGTGGATCGCTGGCGCCGCATCGAACGACGCATGGCGGGTCGCTCGGTCTTCGAGCGCCGAACGCGGGCCTTCCTGCACTCCTTCGTCGCGGGCGCGACCGAGGTGAGGGTCGACGGACAGGGCCGGATCAACGTGCCCCCCGCGCTGCGGCGGAAGGCGGGACTGTCCGGGCCCTGCGTGGTGCTGTCGTACCTGTGGATGGTCGAGATCTGGGACGTCGACCGCTGGACGGCGCAGGAGGCGGAGGCCGCGAAGATCGTGGCGTCGACCGGCGGGCTGGCGGACTTCGTGCCGTTCGCCGACGAAGCGGACGAGGAAAGCATCGACTTCTGAGCGACCGGCCGAGCCCCCCGGCCGACCTCGAATTCTCCCACACCACCGTCCTCCTGGAGGAGTCCGTCGACGCCCTGCACGTGCGTCGCGACGGCACCTACGTGGACTGCACCGCGGGCGGCGGGGGCCACGCGGTCGCCATCGCCGTGCGCCTCGGCCCCGGGGGTCGCCTCGTCGCCTTCGACCGCGACCCCTCGGCGGTGGCCGCCACGCGGGACCGGATCGATCGCGCCCTCGCCGCCGTCCCGACGATGGAGCGGCCCCGCGTGGACGTCGTGCACGCCCGCTTCTCCGAGGCCCCCGGCGAGCTCGCGGCGCGAGGCATCGGCCCGGGCACCGTGGACGGGCTGCTCGCGGACCTCGGCGTCTCTTCCCCCCAGCTCGATCGCTCCGAGCGCGGCTTCTCCTTCGGCTCCGACGGGCCCCTGGACATGCGCATGGACCCCACCACGGGCCCCACCGCCGCCGATCTCGTCATGACCCTCGACCGTCGGGATCTGCGCGACCTGCTCCGGGACTTCGGGGACGAGCGCGAGGCGGGGCGCATCGCCACGTTCCTGGTGCGCCGTCGGGCCGAGCGCCCGTTCGAGACCACCGCCGACCTGGCGGAGGTCGTGTCCGCCGCCAAGGGAGGGCGCCGGGGCGCGAAGACCCACCCCGCCACGAAGACGTTCCAGGCCCTGCGCATCGCCGTGAACCGGGAGCTCGACGAGCTGGACGCGATGCTCGGCTGGGGGCCGGACCTGCTCGCGGAGGGGGGCCGCTGGGCCGTCATCACGTTCCACTCGGGGGAGGACCGGCGGGTGAAGCGGCGCTTCGCGGAGCTGCGCAAGGGGTGCATCTGTCCGCCGTCTTCACCCGTCTGCATCTGCGGCAAGCAGCCCGTCCTGGCCGTGCCGCGGGGGACCGGGACGACAGCGAGCGAGGGCGAGCTGGAGGCCAACGCCCGGGCGCGGTCGGCGCGCCTTCGGGTGGCGGAGCGGTTGGCGCGAGGAGGTGAGCCGTGAGCGTGCTTCGGGGTCGGTGGAAGGCAGTCGTGGCCACCGGGTCGGTGATCGCGGCGGGGTTCGTGTTCGTGGCCTGGGCGAAGATGGACACCGTCCAGCTCACCTACCGCATCGACGACCTGGTCGATGAGGAGGAGCGCCTCGCCGAGGAGCAGCGGCGCTTGCGGGCCCAGCTCGCCACGCTGCGCACGCCCGCGGCCCTGGAGGCCCTGGCGCCCAAGCTCGGGCTCGTCGAGCCCGGGGAGGGCCAGATCGTCGTCGTGCCGGACGACCCCGCGCCGGTGGCGCAGGCGGAGGAGACCGAGGGCGAAGAGGAGGAGGCTCCGCGCGCCGCCGAGCCGCATCCCGCCGACGAGGAGCCCGCCCAGTGACCGGCCGCTACCGTCGCCCCGGCCCCGACTCCGGCCGCACCCGCGCCGCGGGGGCCAAGCGCCTGCGCGCCGAGCGCAACGGGGGCCACCGGCGGGTGGACGCCGTGGTGGAGCCGGACTCCCACGCCTTCCGCACCCGCGCCTACCTGATCCTCGGGATCTTCGTCCTCGGCTGGGTGACCCTCGTGGGCCGCGCGGGGTGGCTCGCCGTGGGCCCCGACGACCGCCTCGCCCGCCAGCGGGTCGGGCAGCACGAGCGCGTGATCAAGGTCGCCCCGGACCGGGGCTCGATCGTCGACCGCATGGGCCGCCCCATGGCCGTCTCCGTGGAGCTGGGATCGGTGTACGTCGACCCCGCGCTCGTGGAAGACCCCGACTCCGCCGCCGAGCTGCTCTCGCCGCTCCTCGAGCGCGACGTGGAAGACATCCGCGAACGCCTCGCCCGGGAGAACTCGCGCTTCGCGTGGCTGGCGCGTCAGCTCCCCACGTCCGTGACCGCCCGCATCCGGGCGCTCGACATCCCCGGCGTCCGGGTGACCGCCGAGTCGCACCGGGAGTACCCCAGCGGACCCGTCGCCGGGCCCATCCTCGGCTTCGTGAACGTCGAGGGCGTGGGGCTGGAGGGCCTCGAGGTCCGCCACGACGAGACCCTGATGGGGGACACCTTCCAGTACCAGGTGCTGCGCGACGGCCGCCGACGCGCCACCACCTACGACGGCGTCCTCGCCCGTCGCGGCACCGAGGGGAAGACCCTCGTCCTCACCCTCGACCACTCGATCCAGCACCGCGCCGAGGCCGCGCTGGAGGCCGCGATCGACCGCCACGAGGCGGAGGCGGGGTGGCTCGTCTCGCTGGACGCGAACACGGGCGCGGTCCTGGCCATGGCCTCCTACCCGGACTTCGATCCCAACCAGTACCGCCAAGTGCCCCCCGAGCGGCGTCGCAACCGCGCGATCTCCACCGTCTTCGAGCCCGGCTCGACGATGAAGCCGTTCGTGTTCGCGGAGGTCCTCGAGCGAGGGCTGGCGACCCCCGAGGAGGAGATGTACCTCGAGAAGGGCCGCTACCGCGTCGGTCGCCGCATCGTCCGGGACGCGCACCCGCACGACCGCCTGACCGTCGCCGACCAGCTCAAGGTGTCGAGCAACATCGGCACCGCGAAGCTGGCCGAGCGCATCGGACCCAAGGCCCTCGAAGAGACGTACCGGCGCTACGGGTTCGGCGCGAAGACGAAGATCGACCTGTACGGCGAGGAGCGCGGCCTGCTCAGCGCCGCGGAGAACTGGTCCCGCGTCGGCTTCGCCAACCGGGCGTTCGGCCAGGGCGTGGGCGTCACCGGCGTGCAGCTGACGGCCGCGTTCGCCGCCTTGATCAACGGCGGCGTGAAGGTCCAGCCGTACGTCGTCGCCGAGACGCGCGACTCCGAAGGGAACGTGGTGGAGGACCTCCGCCCGCCCGTTGGGGAGCGCGTCCTGTCCGAGGAGACCTCGGTCGTCATGCGGCGCCTGCTCGCGCGGGTGATGGACGAGGGCGGCACCGGGGTCCGCGCCCGGCTGCAGGAGTACACGGCCGGCGGCAAGACGGGCACCGCCCAGAAGGTCGTGGACGGTCGCTACGCCAAGAACGTGTATGTGTCGTCCTTCATCGGCTTCGCCCCCGTGCGGAACCCCCGCGTGGTGACGATGGTCGTGCTCGACGAGCCGAAGAACAAGCACTACGGCGGCACCGTCGCGGGCCCCGCCTTCTCCGAGGTGACGACCCACGCCCTCCGCGTGCTCGGGGTGCCTCCCACGAGGTCCGCCCAGGCGCCGCTGCTGCTGTCGTCGGACGCCGAGGGCGACGACGCCGTGGAGCCCCGCGATCTGCCCATCCTCGAGCCCACCGAGGCGGGCGACGCGTGGTCGCTGCCGGACCTCACCGGTTGGTCCGCCCGCGACGTGATCCAGGTGCTCCTGCCCGCGGGCGCCCGCGTGGAGCTCGAGGGCTCCGGCCTCGTGGCGTCCCAGACCCCGGCGCCGGGCGCTCACGTGGGCGAGGGCGACGTCGTGACCCTGGCCCTCGCGACGGGGACCCCCCGAGAGGCGACGCAGTGATGCTGTCCGAGGTGTTGCCCGATCTGCCCATCCTGGAGCGTCGAGGGGCCGCGGACGTGCCCCTCGACGGCGCCACCCACGACTCCCGCTCGGTGCGGCGACGCACGCTGTTCGCCGCCATCCCGGGGACCGTCGTGGACGGCCACCGCTTCATCCCCCAGGCCGTGGCCGCCGGGGCCTCGGCGGTGCTGCTGAGGGACTGGCCCGACGGGGACCTGACCGACGACGTGGCCTGGCTGCGCGTGGAGGACCCTCGCCGCGCCCTCGCCCTCGCCGCCTCGCGGCTGCACGAGCGGCCCGCCCGCGGGATGAAGGTCTTCGGCATCACGGGGACCAACGGCAAGACCACGACCGTCGCCATCCTCGCCTCGATCCTGCGCGCCGCGGGGCTGCCCACGGGCACGCTCGGCACCACCGGGATCGCCTGGGACGGGCCCGGCGGCCTGCGCTCGGTGGAGGCGACGCACACCACCCCCGAGGGCCCCGCCCTCTACCGCCACCTGGCCGACATGCGCGACGACGGCGTGAAGGCCGTCGCCCTGGAGCTGAGCAGCCACGCGCTGGACCAGGGCCGCGCGGCGGGGCTCCCCGTGGACGTGGCCGCGTGGTCGAACCTGACCCGCGACCACCTCGACTACCACGGGTCCATGGAGGCCTACGGAGGCGCCAAGGAGCGCCTCATCACCGAGTGGCTGGCGACCTGGGGCAAGCCCGGCGCCGCGGCCGTCCTCAACGTCGACGACCCCGCCGTGGCGGCGCGGGCGGCGTGGTGGCCGAACACGGTGCGGGTGTCCTCGTCCGCGGGGGCCGTCGCCCGGGGCGAGGCGGAGGTGGCGCCGGTGGACGTCTCCTTCTCCCTCCGCGGCATCGAGGGTCGCGTGGCCGTGCCGGGCGGCGAGATCGCCCTCGACACCTCCCTCGTGGGGTCCCACAACCTCGACAACTGCCTGCTCGCGGCGGCGTGCGCGCTCGCGGCGGGAGTGGACGCTGCGGCCGTAGAAGAGGGGCTGCGCGCCACCTCGGGCCCCGCCGGGCGCCTCGAGCGCGTGGGCGACGGCGACCCCGTGGTCCTGGTGGACTACGCCCACACGCCCGACGCCCTGGAGCGCTCCCTCGCCGCCGTGCGGCCCTTCACCCCCCGGCGCCTCTTCGTCGTGTTCGGGTGCGGCGGCGACCGCGACGCAGAGAAGCGGCCGCAGATGGCCCGGGTCGCGGCGGCGGGCGCGGACCACGTGATCGTGACGTCCGACAACCCGCGGTCGGAGAACCCCCGCGCGATCATCTCCCAGGTCGTGCAGGGGCTGCCCGTCGCGCCGGTGGAGTCGGCGGGGCGCTTCGCCGTCGTGGTCGATCGACGTCGCGCGATCCGATGCGCCGTGGCGGGCGCCGAGGCCGGGGACGTCGTGCTGATCGCGGGCAAGGGCCACGAGACGTACCAGGAGATCGCGGGCGAGCGCCTGCCCTTCGACGACCGCGTGGAGGCCGCCGCCGCCCTGAAGGGCCGCGCGTGAGCGGGACCGGCACCGACCCTCGGTTCGCGCCCCCCGCGACGTTCACCGTGGCCGAGCTCGTGGCCCTCACCGGAGGTCGCCACGTGGCCGGACCCTCCGAGGGCGAGTGGACGGTGTGTACGGACACCCGGATCCTCGGAGAGGGGGCCGTGTTCGTGGCCCTCGTGGGCGAGAACTTCGACGGCCACCGCTTCCTCTCCTCGGCGCTCGACGGTCGGAGGGTCGGCGCCCTCGTGCAGGTCGAGCGCGTGACCCCCGAGGGCGGCGAGGCGCTGGACCGCGCCGGGGGCCCCGTCATCGCCGTGCCGGACACACTCGTCGCGCTCGGCGACCTCGCCCGGGGCCACCTCCTGCGCCACGGCCCCGAGGTCGTCGCCGTCACGGGATCCGTCGGCAAGACGACCACCCGCGCGATGACCGCCGCCATCCTCCGCCGCATCGCGCCGGGGCTGGAGTCCGAGGGCAACTTCAACAACCGGATCGGCCTGCCGCTGACGGTCCTCCACCTGACGCCGGAGCATCGCTGGGCGGTGCTCGAGATGGGCATGTCGGAGCCCGGCGAGATCCGGGCCCTCGCCGACATCGCCCGCCCCGGCGTGCGCGTGATCACCGAGGTCGCGGCCGCCCACCTCGAGTTCTTCGACTCCGTCGAGCAGATCGCCGACGCGAAGGGCGAGCTCTTCGAGGACGCCGCCGACGGCGACGTGCTCATCTTCCCGGCCGACAACCCGCTGTCGGCGCGCTTCCCCATGCCCGGCCTCGCGGTGCGGGTTCCCTTCAGCGTGCACCCCGACTCCACGGCGCCGGTTCGCGCCACGCGGGTCGAGGATCGCGGGCTGCAGGGCACGGTGGCGACCGTCGCGCTGTACGAGCACACCGTGGACGTGGACATCCGCCTCCCCGGGGCGCACCAGCTGCACAACGCCCTCGCGGCGGCGGCGGCGGCCCGGGCCCTGGGGGCGTCCACCGAGGACATCGCGGCGGGGCTCGCGTCCGTGGACGTGCCGGGGCGGCGCATGAAGGTCTCGCGCGTGGGCGACGTGCTCGTGGTCGACGACGCCTACAACGCCAACCCGGCCAGCGTGGCGGCGGCGCTTCGGCTGCTCGCGGGCGCGTCCGGGCGTCGCATCGCGGCGGTGGGGGACATGCTCGAGCTCGGCGACACGGGACCGGACCTGCACGCCGACGTGGGTCGGCTCGCGGCGGACCTGGGGCTGGACTACCTGGTGGGCACGGGGCCGCTCATGGCGCACGCGGTGGACGCGGCCCGCGCGGCAGGGTTGCCCGCCGAGCACGCGACGGACTCGGACGACGCGGGCACGATCCTCGCCCGGCTCGTCGGCCCCGGCGACGTCCTTCTCATCAAGGGATCCCGGGGCATGCGCATGGAGCGCGTCCTCGACTCCCTCGCCCCCGCACCTCCCTCCGTCCCCGCCCCGGAGTAGCGCACCCATGCTGTATCACCTGCTGTATCCGCTGCGCGAATCGGAGTTCCTCTTCAACGTCGTCGGCTACATCAGCTTCCGCGCCGCGGTGGCCATGGCGACCGCGTTGCTGCTGTCGATCTTCCTGTACCCGAGCTTCATCCGTTGGCTGCAGCGAAAGAAGTACGGGCAGGAGATCCGCGACGACGGACCCGAGGGTCACTTCAGCAAGGCGGGCACGCCGACCATGGGCGGGCTGCTCATCCTCGCCGCCATCGTCTCGTCCACGCTGCTCTGGGCGAAGCTGACCGAGCCCCGCGTGTGGATGACCTTGGTGGTGGCCGTGGGCTTCTGCGCCATCGGCTTCGTGGACGACTGGCAGAAGATCGCGGCCAAGAACACCAAGGGCCTGTCCGGCAAGCTCCGGCTCGCGCTGGAGTTCCTCATCGGCGGGGCGGTCGTGTTCGTGGGGGTGAAGTACTTCGGCCTCACCACGGACGTGCCCGTCCCCTTCTTCAAGGACCTCTCCATCGAGCTGGGCTGGGGCTACGTGGCGTTCGGCGCCTTCGTCATCGCGGGCTGCGCCAACGCCGTGAACCTGACCGACGGGCTCGACGGCCTCGCCATCGGCCCGGTGATGACGTCGGCCCTCACCTTCGGGCTCCTCGCGTACCTCGCGGGCAACGTCAAGTTCGCGGAATACCTCGCGATTCCCCACGTCGCCGGGGCCGGTGAGCTCACCATCCTGACCGTGACCATCGCGGGCGCCGGCATGGGGTTCCTTTGGTACAACACGTACCCGGCCTCCATCTTCATGGGGGACACGGGCTCGCTCCCCCTCGGCGGCATCCTCGGCACCTTGGCCGTCCTCACCAAGAACGAGCTGCTGCTCGCGATCATCGGGGGCGTGTTCGTCGCCGAGACGATCTCGGTGATCCTCCAGGTCGGGTCCTTCAAGTCCACGGGCAAGCGCATCTTCCTGATGGCGCCGGTGCACCACCACTTCGAGAAGAAGGGGTGGGAAGAACCGAAGATCATCGTGCGGTTCTGGATCATCTCGATCCTGCTCGCGCTGCTCGCCCTCATGTCCCTGAAGCTGCGTTAGGGGGTCGGCATGCGAAGTCTCCGCGACGTCGACATGGGCCTGCTCGGGGCCGTCGTTCTGCTGGTCGCCCTGGGCACCGCGATGGTCTACAGCGCGGGCGCCATCTACGCGGCGGACGTGCACGGCGACGAGCTGCACTACATCCGCCGCCACGTCGTCTACGTGTTCCTCGGCCTCGGGGCGATGACCGTCACGGCCGTCATCCCGTACCAGCGCTGGCGTCCCTGGACCTACCTCATCCTCATCGGCGCGGCCGTCCTGCTCGTGCTGGTGCTCGTCCCGGGCGTCGGGGTGACCATGGGCGGGGCGACGCGGTGGCTGAAGTTCGGCCCCGTGCACCTGCAGCCGAGCGAGCTCGCGAAGTTCGCGCTGATCCTCTACCTCGCGTACTCGCTCGAGAAGAAGCAGTCGCACATCGGCACGTTCAGCATCGGGATCCTCCCGCACCTGGTGTTCGCCGGCTTCGTCCTCTGTCTGATCCTCGCCGAGCCCGACTTCGGCACCACGATGACGCTCGCCGCGCTGCTGCTGGTGATGATGTTCATCGCGGGGGTGAAGACGCTGCAGCTGGGCGCGCTCATGGCGGCCGGGTTGCCGCCGGCCTGGGTCGTGCTCATGGGCGCGGAGTACCGACGGGCCCGCATCACGGCGTTCATCGACCCCTGGGAGCACCAGACGACGTCCGGGTTCCAGCTGATCCAGTCCTGGGTCGCCTTCCGCAGCGGAGGCATCTTCGGGACCGGGCTGGGCGAGTCGTCCCAGAAGCTCTTCTTCCTGCCCGCGGCCCACACCGACTTCATCCTCAGCGTGCTGGCGGAGGAGTTCGGGGTCCTGGGCGTGGCGGGTGTGGTGCTGCTCTTCGCGGTGGTGGTGCACCGCGGCGTGGTCGTGTGCCTCGACGCCCCGGATCTGTTCGGACGCCTGCTGGGCATGGGCCTCGCCATCCTCGTGGGCATGCAGGCGGGCATCAACATGGGGGTCGTCACCGGGCTCCTCCCCACCAAGGGCCTGACCCTGCCGCTGATCTCCTACGGCGGCTCGTCCCTCGTGCTGACCCTCGCGATGCTCGGCGTGCTCATGAACGTCACGGCCCAGGCTCGGCAGAGCACCATCCTGGACGAACGATCGAAGAACCCGTTCCGGACGACCTCGCGGCGACGGGTGCGCGCCGGAGGATTGCCGACGTCGACCTGAGCGTTGTGACCAAAGCGGGGTGACGCCTCCCCCACCGAGGCGTAACGTCCGCAATCGAGCAGTGGAGTCCGATGAGCGGAGACGGCATCAAGGTCCTGATCGCAGGCGGCGGTACAGGGGGGCACTTCTTCTCCGGGGTCGCCGTGGGCGAAGCCGTGCTCGCGCGACACGAGGACAACCGCGTCGTCTACGTGGGCACGAAGCACGGGATCGAGGCCCGCGTGGGGCCCGAGCAGGGGCTGGACGTCCGCTACGTGAACATCTCCGGCATCAAGGGCAAGGGGCTGCTCCCGAAGCTCAAGGCCGTGCTCCGCATCCCCCTGGCGATGCTCCAGTCGTTCCTGCTGATCCTCAAGGAGCGCCCCCGGTTCGTGGTGGGCGTGGGCGGCTACGCGAGCGGGCCGGTGGTGCTCGCGGCGCGCCTGCTCGGCCGCAAGACCGGCGTGGTGGAGCAGAACTCGGTGGCCGGCGTCACCAACCGCATCCTCGGCAAGGTCGTGCACAAGGTGTTCATCGCCTTCCAGCCCGCGCTGAAGTTCTTCCCCCCCGCGAAGGTGCAGCTCACGGGCAACCCGATCCGCGAGGGCGTCGTGCAGCTGCTCACGCTCGAGTCGACCGGCACCGTCGGCGTGGGGAACCGCTTCAAGCTCCTGGTCCTCGGCGGCTCCCAGGGCAGCCGCGCCATCAACGAAGCGATGATGGAGATGGCGGCGACGGCGCCCGACGAGCTGAAGGAGGTCCTCTACGTCGTCCACCAGACGGGGGCGGCGGACGAGGAGCGCGTGCGCGCGGCCTACGAAGCCGCCGGGATCGGCGCGAAGGTGACGCCCTTCATCGAGGCGATGGCCGAGGCGTACCGCGTCGCGGACCTGGTGGTGTGTCGGGCGGGGGCGCTGACGGTGTCCGAGCTCACGATCAGCCGTCGGGCGTCGCTGCTCATCCCCTTCCCCTACGCGACGGACAACCACCAGGAGGTCAACGCCCAGACCCTCGTGGACGCGGACGCGGGCGAGATGCTGCTCGAGAAGGACCTGTCCGGGCAGACGCTCGTGGACGTCCTCACCCGCCTCAACGGCGACCGCAAGACGATCCAGAAGATGGCCTGGAACGCAGGCGCCGAGGCCAAGCCCGCGGCCGCGTCCGAGGTCGTCGACGAGATGTACAAGCTGATCGGCCGCGCATAGGAGCGTGCGAGTAGGGTCGGGGCATGCGCCGCCTGTTCCTGCTCGTCCTCCTCGTCGGATGCGTGCCTGAGCCGCTCCCCGAGCCCGCCGACTACGACCCCCACCCCGAGCCGCCCACGATCGACCGCGACGTGGCGATGGTCGACGACGCCGCGGAGTTCACGCGCCCCTACGTGCCGGGGCACCGGACCACCATGGACGGCCGGGTCGGAGTGCGCGTGCAGGGCGGGCCGCCGGGCACCGTGGAGCTCGCCGAGAACCTGTCCTTCTACTTGTTCTCCCCCGAGGGGCTCGACGAGCCCATCCTGCCCGGGCCCCCCGGCGCGCGGATCCTGGCCGACGTGTTCGACGTCCCGTTCCCGCCCGCGCTCAACCCGTCCGTCGAGCGGCTCGGCCACCACGCCGTGTGCGACCCGACGCTGGAGTTCGGGGCGCCCGGGGAGCGCCCGAACCCCTCCGCGTGCGGCCCCGACGACGCCCACGACTGCTACGACTTCGTGGTCGTGAGCTCCACCTCGCGCGACCTCACCACGACGATGTGGGGCACGCCCGTGACCGTGCAGGTCGAGGCGCCCAAGACGGCCGCCGCGCGCATCTTCGACGTCGTCCTCGGCGACTCCGTGCGGGGGACGGACATTCGCGCCACCACCGAGTTCACCGAGCCCGCCGTCACGATGGACGGTCGCCTGCTCACGGGGCGCCTGGGCCGCTTCCCGCGCCGCTGGACGAACCCCGAGACGGGAGAGGAGCTGCGTCGGCCCTACGACCTCGCGTACGCCCAGCTCCCCGACGACGCCGAGCCCTGCGACATCACGGGCTGGACCGACTTCCACCCCATGTCCCACGCCCCCTACGACCCCCGCATGGTGGGCACCTACGGCCTCGCGGCGTACCCGTTCCGCGACACCGAGGGCGAGCTCATCCCCGACGGCGAGGACCTCGGCGGGACCTATCCCTGGGTGGACCGGGAGGGCGCGAACGTGTTCATGACGGGCGTGCACGGGACCATCGCCGAGCAGTCGGAGCTGCGGTATCCGCGGCGCTGCGTCGTGGAGGGCTGCGAGGACCTGACCGAGAACGTCGACTGGGACCGGGGGTTCCTCGTGGGCGGGCTGTGGACCCACGGCAAGTTCGTGCACCTGGACGGGATGATCAACAACGTCGAGTGGGCGGTGGGCGTGACGCCGGCGGCGCACTGGATGGTCGACATGTACCGGGACGACGGGGGCGAGGACCACGCCGTGCGCTTCGGGGGCGGGCGGTTCATAAACACGTTCCGCAACGCGGGCGGGCCCTACCCGGACGGGTACACCCACAACGCCAACATCATGGATTCGCTGCAGAACCTGCTGAACCACCGGCCCGCGGTCCGGCCCGTGACGCCGCGGGACGTGGTGTGGCTGATGAGCTCGGGCGTCGCCACGGACGAGATCGTGTTCGACGACCTGCTCGACCCCGACGCGTTCGTGGTCGCGAACATGCAGGCGTCCATCACGCAGCTGTACGACGACGCCCTCGGCTCCCTCTCCGTGCCCTACCACCGCAACGGCCAGATCCGCACGCTGGAGGGCCTCCTCATCGCCGCCGCCTACACGCTGCATCCCGACGACGACGAGGAGATCCACCTCCAGAACGCGGCCACGTCGCTGCGCTGGAACGTGCCCCGCTACGGCTTCATCGAGGCGGGGGCGGCGCGCATCGAGCCGGTGGCGCTCGGGGGCGTGAAGGGCCGGGGGCTGTGGCTGTCCGGCTACTCCGAGGTGCGGTACGCGATCCCCGCGCAGCCGAGGGACGTGGGGGGGACGCCCTGGTACGTCGGCGTCCACCTCGACGCCCGGTCGCACGAGGACGAGGTGCACTTCCTCTTCGACTTCCCCGACGGCAGCGGCGTGCGGCTGGCGGGGCGCGAGACCGTGCAGTACACCCGGGGCGAGGAGGTCCTGCACGAGGTCGAGCTTCCGCCGAACGACGGCTGGGTTCACCTGGGCTGGCGCATCGTCGAGGGCGGCGAGGGCGTGAGCCTGATCTGGAACGGCGTGCCCTACGACGACTACACCGGCGAATCCGTGATGCAGATGACCGAAGGCGACTTCGTGGTCGGGCGCGCGGGGCTCGACGCGTGGGGGTTCCGGGGTTGGATCGACGACCTCGTCGTCCTCGCTCACGACGTGGATCTCGAGGTCGCGTGCAACCACGCCGGCGGCACCCTGATCGACGTCGGCGACTCGGGCGTCGCGACCGACCACACGCCGCAGTGGGCCCACGGCGCGATCGAGGCCGCGGCGCGCGGCGCCACGGGGACCCGGTACGCCTGCTGGTCGGACCGAAGCGCCGACTGGGGCGCCCACCTCGGCAACATCCCCGCGGGGGCGACGTCGGTCCGTGAGGCGATCCTCTTCCCGGAGGGGCCGCTGCGCCACGGCGAGCCGCGCCCCGACTCGTCGCGCAACCCCTTCTGCCTCTCCTGCCACCACGCCGACGGGCTCGGCGGCCTCGGCCTGGAGGCCCTCGAGCCCCGCGACGTCCTCGCCGAGGACGACCCCCGTCGCCAGCCGCTTCAGCCTCCGCGGCGCGTGTTCGGCAACATCCCCGCGGGGTGGATCGCCCCGGGCGCGGGCCCGGGCAGCCCCGACGAGGCCTCGGTCGCGCCCCCCGAGGGCGCGCTGATCGACCGCTGGGTGCTCCCGGCCGCTCCGTAGTCACTCCCCGAACAGACGCGCGACGCGGGCGCCCCATGCGGGCAGATCGGCCGGATCGTGGGGGTACCTCGCGTAGAGGCGCCGGACCCGCGCCATCGCGGGCAGCAGGGGCAGGAAGCCCAGCGCCCGACGCGGGGCTCGGAGCGCGCCGATCGCCTTGCCGAGGGCGATCCCGGGGGTGACAGGGGGCAACCGCTGCTCCAAGGCGGCGCGGCTGGTGACGGGATCCATGAGGCCGGCGCGGAGCAGCCGGGCGAGGTCGTCGGGGGTGAGGCCGACCGACTTCAGCCCGGACGCGTCCACGACGTACTGCGCCTCCAGGGGCCCCGCCGACGTGTCGAGTCGCCCCGCGTCCCGGTCATGCCAGCCGCGCACGGCGACCCCGCCACGGAGCTCCGCTCCGGCCTCGCGCGCCATCGCGCGGAGGCGCGCGCCGAGCAGCCGCATGTCGACCTCCAGCACGTCGTGGTCCACGGCCATGAGGGGGCCGTCCCACCCGGCCACGAGGTGCATCGGCTCGCCCTCGCCCCGCAGCTCGGGCGGCTCGGGGACGCCTACGTCGGCCTCGAGGAACGCCGCCCGCGCGACCCCGTTGACCCACCGGGCCCCCGCGGTGTCCAGGTCCCCGCGGTCCAGAACCAGCGTGCGCAGCCCCTGCCGCGCGCAGTGGAGGCCCGCCGCCGCGCCCGCCGTCCCGGCGCCGATCACCACCACGTCCCACGCTCCGCTCATCGGTCTCCCTCGGTCCGTCGGCCGCTCCGCACGCGGGCTGGAGTATGCTGGGTCTTCAACCGCTCGGATGACGGACCCTCATTCGGACAGGGACGCGCCTCGGGAAGGGGCGCACAGGAGGACCGAATGTCACCGAATCTCCGCAGGATTCTGCCTGCTCTCGTTGCGCTCGCCGTGGTCGGCGGCGGTGTGTGGTGGGGTGGAAGCAAGGCTGCCGGCGACGCCGGCGCGGGCTGCGCCGGGAGCACGGAGGCCCCGCCGGACACGTCGTCGCTGGGCGACGTGGGCGAGGGCGACGGGGACGCGGTCGCCCAGCTGGTCGCGCTGGACGCCTCGCACTTCGCCGGGGACACGAGCCCCGAGCTGCAGGCGGCCCTCGACGCCGTGAACGAGCAGGGCGCCGCCGCCGTCCCGGCGTTGGCCGCCAAGGTCCGCGACCAGGGCTGCACCGAGCCGAGCTCGGCCGAGCTGGTGAGCATCCTCAGCGCGTCGGCGCGGGATCTCCCGGCGCCGGAGCAGACCACGATCGGGACGCTGTACGCCGATCTGCTCGCGCACGTCGGGCCCTACCTCGAGGACGCCTCGAACCCGACGCCGCTCGACACCTGCGCGGCGAACGTCTCCGCCGGACTCGAGCTCGTCGCCACGGCCGCGGACGCCGACGCGGACCTCCACGAGGCCATGTACGCGCACGTGAACACCTGCGCGCCCGACAACGGCCGCGGGTGCGGCGAGCTCGTGCGGGTGCTCGGGCTCGGCGCGGCCATGTCGCCGGAGTGGACCGAGCGGTTCAGCGCCCTCGCCCTCGCCGCCGCCGACGGGGTCGAGCGCGCCCCCGAGGTGGTGGAGCAGTCCTGCAACGCCGCCGTCGCGCGCGGCGTGCACTTCGCCACCCAGCTCGCGAGCATCCAGGCCGTCCCCGGCCCCATGGGCGCGTGCCTGGTGACGAACGCCGCGAAGTTCGAGGACGACACGCTCGTCTCCCGGGCGCTCGAGAACCCGAGCCTCCAGGTCGCGGTCGCGGCCGCGGGCGTCCGTCGCAACACGGGCACCACGGTCGACATCCCCGGCCTGCTGATCCGGCTGCGCCACACGCCCGAGAGCGAGCTCGATCGAGGCGCTCCCCCGATCGAGGCGGCCGTGCTGGCCATCCTGGAGCGCGAGCCCGAGGGTCGGGACCGCGCCCTCGATGAGCTGCGTCGCCTGGCCGAGGGCGACGAGCCCGCGGTGGTGCGACTGGAGGCCCTGCGCGCCCGCATCGAGGCGTCCGGTCCGCCGCAGTAGCCCCGGGTCGGTGCGCTAGACGGCCGTGCTGGCGGCCCTCGCCCTGGCGCCCTGCGCGCTGCTCTTGGCGTTCTATCTGCGTCGGGTCCGCAGCGCGCCGGAGCCGTGGACGCGGGTCGTCGCCTGCACCGCCGCGGGCGCCGGGGCCTTCGCCGTCGTCGTCCTCCTGAGTCGCCTGCGCGACGCGCTCCCCGCGCTGCCCCCCGCGCTGGAGAGCTTCGTGGTGGTGGGGCCGCTCGAGGAGACGGTCAAGCTCGCCGCGATCCTGGTCGCCGCGGGCGCGGCGAGCCGCTGGGAGCGCGTGACGTCCGGCCTCATCTACGGCGCCGCGGTGGGCGTGGGCTTCGCGGCGGTCGAGAACGTCGTCTACGTGCAGCAGTTCGGGGCGGGCACCGCGGTCCTGCGGGCGCTCACCGCGGTCCCGGGCCACACCCTGCACACCGCGATCGTCGGAGTTCAGCTCGGGACCCTCCACCGCGCCGGGCCGGGCGACGGGCGGAGGGCGGTGGCCTGGGGGCTGCTCCTCGCGGCCGGCGCGCACGGCACCTACGACGCCCTGCTCCACCTCGGGGCTCCCTGGTCCACGGCGGCCGTCCTCGTCCTCGCGGTGGAGGCCGTGGTCGTCCTCGCCCTGTTCCGTCGCGCCCTCGAGGACGACCTGGCCCGCCTCACCGACGCCTTGCGCCGCGTCTCGATCCTCGCCGACGCCCCCGCCTCCGTGCTGCGGGAGCTGGCGTCCGACTCCGTGCGCTCGATCGTCCGACGGGGGGCCCTCATCGTGCGCCAGGGCGGCCCCGGCGACACCATGTTCCTGATCCTGCGGGGGCGCCTGTCCGTGGTCACCGACGGCGTGGAGGTCGCCCAGCTCGGCCCCGGCGACGTGATGGGGGAGGGCGCGCTCCTGCGGGGCGACGAGCGGAGCGCGGACGTGCGCGCCGTGGCCGACGGCGTGCTCCTCCGGGTCGACCGCGACGCGCTGTACAAGGCCGTGGCCGCGGTGCCGGAGCTGGCGTCGCGCATCCTCGCCAAGGCCCGCGAGCGGAGCGGCTCCAACCCGGGGCCCCTGGGCACGACGGGGGACTTCAGGAAGGTGGCCTCCGACCACGTGGAGCTGACGCTGCACGCCGAACACCGCGTGGCGCGCCGCGTCCGCCTCGTGCCGCTCCTGCGGGAGGTGCCGGCCGAGACGGTCCGAGAGATCGCCGAGGACTGCCTCGTCCTGCGCCGGGGCCCGTCGCTCCGCCTCGTGGGGCAGGGGAGGGCGCCGATCGGGCTGGCGCTGGTGTTCGAGGGGGAGGTGGAGGTTCTGCGCGACGGCGCCGTGGTGGCGACGCTCGTGGAGGGCGACTACTTCGGGGAGGCGGGTCTCCTCACCGGCTGGCCCGCCCTCGCCACGGTGCGCACGAGGACGCCGGTGGAGCTCGGGCTCGTCGCCTGGTCCGACTTCGCGGAGCACGTGGGCGCGCACCCCGAGATCGGCCGACGCCTGCTGGCCTCGCTGGACGCCCGGGCCGACGACCTGCGCGAGCGACGGGCGGGCCCCGCGACCCGACCCGGGGTGGTCCTTCGGGCCCTCGAGGCCGTCCAGCGCCGCGTCGGACTCGGCGCCCCCGCGCCCGCCACTCCGGGGGGACGCGCCCTCGCCGAGGCCCTCCCCGACCTCGCCGCGTTCCCCGCCGTCACCGCCGACGCCCTCGCGGATCTCTTGGGCTCCACCCCCGCCGAGGCCCTCGACGTCGACGCGATCCTCGCCGCGCCGGAGCGGCTCGAGTCCGCCCTCGCGAAGAGCCCCGACCTCCTCCGCTTCCTCGCCCGCCGCGCGGTCGCGCCTACAGGTAGCTGAGGCCCTCATGTAGGGTCCGGCCCCCACGGACCCCAGGAGCGCTCGTGTTTCTCAGGACTCGTCGCATTCACTTCGTCGGCGTCGGCGGCATCGGCATGTCGGGCATCGCCGAGGTGCTCAACAACCTCGGCTACGAAGTCAGCGGCTCGGACATCCGCGAGGGCGCGACCACGAAGCGGCTGCGCGAGCTCGGCGTGGAGGTGCTGATCGGCCACGCGGAGGCGAACGTCGAGGGCGCCCACGTGGTGGTGCGGTCGTCCGCCGTGCGCAACGACAACCCCGAGGTGGTGGCCGCGCGAGACCGCGGCATTCCGGTGATCCCCCGCGCCGAGATGCTCGCCGAGCTCATGCGCATGAAGCACGGCGTGGCCGTCGCGGGCTCCCACGGCAAGACGACCACGACGTCCCTGCTCGCCGCCATCTACGAGGAGGGGGGCATGGACCCCACCGTCGTGGTGGGCGGGAAGCTCAACTCGGTGGGGACGAACGCCGTCCTCGGCCGCGGCGAGTGGATGGTGGCGGAGGCAGACGAGTCCGACGGCTCGTTCCTGCACCTCGCGCCGACGCTGTCGATCGTCACCAACATCGACCCCGAGCACCTGGACCACTACGGCACCGTCGAGAACCTGCACGCCGCGTTCCTGCGCTTCATCAACAAGGTCCCCTTCTTCGGGGCGGCCGTCCTGTGCCTCGACCACCCGGCCATCCAGCAGCTGATCCCCGAGGTCACGAAGCGCTACATCACCTACGGCTTCAGCGCCCAGGCCGAGTTCCAGGCCGTGGACGTCGCCATCGGAGGGGGGCAGTCGTCGTTCGACGTGATCCACAAGGGCGAGTACCTCGGCCGGGTCACGATGAACATCCCCGGGCGCCACAACGTCCTGAACGCGCTCGCCGCCATCGCGACGTCCATGGAGGCGGACATCCCGTTCCCGCTCATCCAGCGCGCCTTGGAGCGGTTCGAGGGCGTGCAGCGCCGCTTCACCATCCGCGGCACCCAGGGGGCCGTCACCGTCGTGGACGACTACGCCCACCATCCGGCGGAGATCAAGGCGACCCTCGGCGCCGCGCGGGAGTCCTACGGGCGTCGGATCCTGGCGATCTGGCAGCCCCATCGGTACTCCCGGGTCCACGAGCTGCGCGACGACTTCATGCGCGCCTTCAACGACTGCAGCCGCGTGCTCGTGATGGATGTCTACGCCGCGGGCGAGGCGCCGATCGAGGGGGTGGACGGCGAGTCGCTCGCCCGGGACCTCAAGCACCACGGCCACAAGGGCGTCATGTACACGCCCACCCACGCCGACGTCCTGGCCGCCATCGCCGAGGGCGCGCGCAAGGCGGACCTGATCATCACCCTCGGGGCGGGCGACGTGACCCAGCTGAGCCACGCGGTGCTCGGGGAGCTGGCGTCCGTCTCGCCCCCCACGCTCGAGTTCGACTGAGAGCCCCGAGAGCTCCCCCGTGACGGTCCACCCGCGCTCGATGCGTGCGCTGGAGGCGCTCGACGTCGGTCGAATCGACTTCGACGCGGTCGTGCCGGGCCAGGCCCTGGGCACCGACGGCCGCGCCGAGGTCGTGGTGGACCTCCGCCCCGGCCGGTTCGCCGCCCTCAAGCGGTGGGCTCGCGGCGAGCGCCGGACCCTGCTCGATCTGCGCGCGTCGGCCCCCTACCTCGTGGAGGGCCTGCTGAGGAAGGTGGTGGTGGTGGCCGACCCGCCCGTGGAGCGGGACCGATTGCCGCTGTTCCAGGGGCCGCTCACGCCCGCCGCCGCCCGGCTGCTCGATGAGCTCGACCTCCTCGGGATCCGCATCGGCCGCGCCCGCCTCTGCCGCGACGAGCCGGGGACGGCCGAGCTGGAGCGGGGCGATCCGGCCGCGGACTCCGGATCCGCCGCGGCGGACTTCCGTCTGCTCGCCGACTACGTCGCGGAGCGGGTCCGCAAAGCGACGGGCGTCCGCCTGACACCAGGCTTCGTGGTGCACGCCGAAAAACCGAAGTAAGAACAACCGGTTACGGCCCGCGCGCCGGCGTCATGGGAACTTTCTCCCGCGCCGGTCGTCGAATCTGCCCGAGTGCGTCACTTGCAGAACGCAGGTAACTCACTGCAAAGAAAGCAGTTTCTATTAATTGACACCCTTGGCGCGACTTACCATGATTGTGCCGTGGGTATTACGGACGCGCGTGATCCCGCACGAGAGCTGCCGCCATGGGTGTCCTGGACCAACAGTCGATCCGACGCGAGCTGGGCAACCGCCGGCTCGGCAGGCGTCGGCTCGAGGCCCGGCTCCGGGGCGAGACCGACGAGCGTCGGCGTCCTCAGCGGGGGGCACGCCGGGGCGCGGCGTCGATCCGCAAGCGTGCGCGCAGCGACCGCGGCGACCGCCTCGCGTCTGCGCTCATGGGCCTCGGCCGCGGGATCGCCGTCGTGGCGCTCCTGCCCCTCCAGTTCGCCTTCCTCCTCCTGCGTCCCCGAGACCTCATCGCCCGCGTGAAGTCCCTCCCCGCCCGGGTCGAGTCCGGCACCCGTCGCCTCCGCATGGCGTCCCGGGATCCGGAGACCCGCGCCGGTCGCCTGTGGGACACCGCGGTCCTGTCCGCCCACTTCCTCCGCGAAGAGGTCGCGGACATGCAGGACGGCTTCCCCAGCCGGGACGAGCTCCTCGCCGACATCACGGGCGGCGCGGGCGTGGTGCGGGGCGGCGTCGAGCGCATGCTCAGCCGCCTCGACGACCGGGGCGACAACCCCTGGGAGCGCGCCCTCGAGGCCGTCGGGACCGGGGTCATCGCCGGGACCGTGTTCGTGGGTCTCTTCATCGCGGGCCACGGCACGCTCGAGTCCGTCGCCGAGTCCGACCGGATGGTCCTGCAGTCGGTGCACGTCGAGGGCGCGTCGCGCACCGCCGAGGCCGCCTTGCTCGAGCAGGTGGGTCTCTTCCCCGGCGACCCGCTGCTCCAGCTCGACCTCGTCGGCGCGGCCGAGGCCGTGGAGGCGCTCCCGTGGATCGCCGCCGCGACCCTGGAGACGGACCTGCGTGAGCGGCGGCTCCGGGTGCAGGTGGTGGAGCACCGGCCCGCCCTGGTGCTCTCCCACGACGGGCTGCAGCTCGTGGACGACGAGGGCGTGGTGTTCAAGTCGCTGCACGGCGGCGACCCCTCGGACCTGCCCGTCCTGACCGGCATGGAGGGGTTCGCCTCCCTGGACTCCGACGAGGCCGGTCGGGCCCTGCTGGGTGCGCTCGACGTCCTCCACTCGCTCGCCGGGTCGGGCGCCGTCAGCCGGCCCACGGTCTCCGAGGTCCGCTGGGAGGGCGAGGACGGCTGGTCGCTCACCACCCGCGACGGGCTGCCCGTGCGGCTCGGGCGCCAGGACTTCGGCGCCCGCCTCGGCCGCCTCGAGCGAGCGATCGCCCGCGGGGGGCTGCCGCTGTCGGCCATCGCGTCCATCGACGTGGGCCTCCGGGACCGGCTGGTCGTGGTCCCCAAGAAGACGAAGAAGGCGAAGCGGACGGTGGTGCAGGCGGTGAGGTCTCAGCCCGTCCCGGCGAGCGACCGCTCGGCACACCTCGAGCGCATCCGCAGCTCGATGTCGGCCGCGGAGGAGGGCTGATTCATGAGAAACGGCTCCCGAGACGCGATCGTGTGCGGCCTCGACATCGGCACCAGCAAGGTGGCCTGCGTGGTCGGCGAGCGCAATCCCCAGGGCGGCATCGACGTCGTGGGCATCGGCAACCACCCGATGAAGGGGCTGCGCAAGGGCGTGGTCATCAACATCGAGGACACGGTGCGCTCCATCGCCGCGGCCATCGAAGAGGCCGAGATGATGGCGGGCGTCGAGATCGGCTCGGTGTACGCGGGCATCGGCGCGGGCCACATCCGCTCCCTCAACTCCCAGGGCATGGCCCCCATCAAGACGGGCCACGTGGGCGCGGGCGACGTGGAGAAGGTGCTCGAGGGCGCCCAGGCCGTGGCCATCCCCATGGACCGCGAGGTGATCCACGTCATCCCGCAGGAGTTCCTGGTCGACGATCAGGACGGCATCGAAGACCCCCGCGGCATGTCCGGGGTGCGGCTCGCGGCGAAGGTGCACCTCGTGACGGCGGCGGTCACCGCGGCCCAGAACATCGTCCACTGCTGCAACCGCACCGGCCTGAACGTGGCCGAGATCGTGCTCGAGCAGATCGCCAGCTCCGCCGCGGTCCTGACCCAGGACGAGAAGGACCTGGGCGTGATGGTCATGGACGTCGGCGGCGGCACCACGGACATCGCGATCTACGTGCAGGGCGCCATCCAGCACACGAGCAACCTCGCCATCGGCGGGTCGCACGTGACGTCGGACATCGCCTACGGGCTGCGCGCGCCGCTGAAGGTGGCCGAGCAGATCAAGCACGAGCACGGCTGCGTGCTGAGGGACCTGGTGGAGGCCAACGAGACCTTCGAGGTGCCCCACGTGGGCGGTGACCGGGTGAACAACACGTCCCGACGGATGCTCGCGGAGATCATCGAGCCCCGGATGGAGGAGATGTTCAACCTCGCCCGGCAGGAGCTCGAGCGCAGCGGCTACGAGGACCTCCTCCCCGCGGGGGTCGTCCTCACCGGCGGCACCACCCTGCTGCCCGGGATGACCGAGCTCGCCGAGCGCGTGTTCGGCATGTCGGCGCGCATCGGGCGGCCGCGGGACATCGGGGGGTTGGCGGACGTCGTGGACTCGCCGGTGTACGCGACGGGCGTGGGTCTCGTGCGCTTCGGGCTCGACTCGGACCGCACCGAGGTCCGCTTCAAGCGGCCGACGGAGACGGTGTATCAGCGTGTGAAGACCCGAATGACGGAGTGGCTCGGCCTCGCCTTCTAGGCGGCCGACGAGGAGCGGAAGATGACCCAGGGAAGCATTCGATTCGCGGCAGTCTCCCTCGAAGAAGAGGAGACCATCGGCCCGATCAACATCCGGGTGATCGGCGTCGGAGGCGGCGGCGGCAACGCCGTGAACACGATGGTGTCGGCGGGGCTGAAGAACGTGCAGTTCATCGCCGCCAACACGGACCAGCAGGCCCTGCTCAGCAGCAAGGCCGGCACCACGCTCCCGATCGGCGAGGACCTGACGCGGGGTCTCGGCGCGGGCGCGCGCCCCGAGGTGGGCAAGCACGCCGCCCTGGAGAGCCGCGAGCAGATCTCCGAGGCGCTCCAGGGCGCCGACATGGTCTTCATCACCGCGGGCATGGGCGGCGGCACGGGCACCGGCGCAGCGCCGATCATCGCCGAGGTCGCCAAGGAGATGGGGGCCCTCACGGTGGCCGTCGTCACCCGCCCCTTCACCTTCGAGGGACGCAAGCGTCGCAAGTCGGCCACGTCCGGGCTCGAGGCGCTCGAGGCGGTCGTCGACACGCTGATCGTGATCCCCAACGATCGGCTCCTCGCGGTCGCGGGCGACGACATGACCACCCTCGACGCGTTCAAGGGCGCCGACAAGGTCCTGCTCGACGCGGTGCGCGGCATCGTCGAGCTGATCACGGTCAAGGGCATCATCAACGCCGACTTCGCCGACGTCCGCACGATCATGGCCGGTCAGGGCATGGCGCTCATGGGCGTCGGCGCCTCCACGGGGTCGCTCAAGGCAGTGGAGGCCGCCCAGCGGGCGGTCAGCTCCCCGCTGCTCGAGGAGATCTCCATCACCGGCGCGAAGGGCATCCTCGTCAACGTCACGAGCGACTCCGCGCTCAAGCTGCACGAGCTGAACGAGGCGATGCGGCTCATCCAGGAAGAGGCGCACGAGGACGCCGAGATCATCTTCGGCTGGGTCGTGGACGACACGATCGGCGACGAGGTCCGGGTGACCGTCATCGCGACGAACTTCGAGCCCGCCGAGGAGGAGCCCGAGCGCCCCTTCCTCGAGCCCGCGCGCCCGGAGTTCAACCGCCTGCTCAAGGTCGAGCGGGGCGGGGCCACCCCGGTCACCCCGTGGGCGACGATGCCCGCCGTGGACTACGACCTGCCCCCGTCCGTCCGGCAGAACCTCGAGGCCCGCAACGGCGCCGCGCCGCTCCTCGAGCGCAACTCGCGCGAGGTCTTCCAGAACCAGATCGACGAGGACCTCGCTCACCTCGAGAAGCCGACCTTCGTGCGGAAGCTCGCGGACTGAGTCGGGGGCCCTCGCATGTTCCGCCCGGTCGCCCTTGCGGACCGGGAGCGGCGAAGACCCGGCGGCGGGCAGGCGCCGGTCTACTCCCTTGAATCCCTTGCGGGGGGCGTGCTACACCCCCGGACCGCGCTCGGAGGAGCGCCAACGAGCCTTTTTTCGGGGAGATCCGATGCTGTTCCGCCGCCTTGCCCTCTTTCTCATCGTCGCCGCCGCCGTGGGCGGGATGCTCATCTCCGACACGCAAGATGCCGAGGCCGCGCGTCGCGGCAGCATCCAGTTCTGGGCCGCCGAGTACCGCGTCTACTACACCCCGGGCAAGCAGTCGACGAACGACGACGGCGAGCTGGAGTTCTCCCAGCCGACCGTCGAGCTCAAGATCCGCGGGCGCGCCTCGGCGTACGGCGGGGACAAGGTCGACTTCAAGTGGGAAGAGCCCAACGGTGCCCAGTGGCTGCCGGTCCTGCAGGTCTGCGGAGGCGGCCAGGGCAAGCTTCAGGGCAACATCTCGGCCCAGGTCGATCAGAGCGACCGCGGCATCGAAGGCACCGGCCCGATCGACGACATGAACTGCCGAGTCATCCTCAAGTAGGACCCGTCCTCAGCTGCAGCAGGTCGCCACCAAGGTGACGGCGCTCGAGCAGCTCACCGACCGCATCTCGCCGGTCGCGGTCACGTAGTACGCACGGTCGCCCGACGAAGTCGACGTGAACGGCCCGTTCGTGGTGGCGCAGTTCATGTCCGAGCTGTTCGTCGACCCCGACTCCACGCCCTGGCCGAACGCCGAGAAGTGCGTGTCGTCCCGCACAGCCGTCACCGACATCAACACCAGCGCGTCCTGACCCGGCGCGGGCGCGGGGAACGTGTGCAGCAGGCGCGCGTCGGTGCACACCCTCGTGTCCGGGAACGCGGCGGCGCAGTCGGCGTGGAAGGTGGCGAGGCCCGAGTCCAGGGCGCGCGGGGTCGTCGTGATCCCCTCGTAGCTGTTCACCAGCACGCTGCCCAGCGGCGCGAAGCCTCCGCAGTAGGCGGGGCCGACCGCGTCGTCGTCGTCGGCTGCGTCGTCGTCGTCCACTGCGTCGTCGTCGTCCACTGCGTCGTCGTCGTCGGTGGCGTCGTCGTCGTCGGTGGCGTCGTCGTCATCGACGGTGTCGTCGTCGTCCTCGGCACAGGCGGGGGCGCCCCAGCAGTCGGGGTCGTTGCAGTCGTAGTCTCCGTCGGAGTCGTTGTCCGCGCCGTCCTCGCACTCGCCGGGGTTCGTCCCCTCGGGGGGACGGTCCTCGGTGGGACAGCCGCCGGACGTCGCCAAGGCGAGCGACAGGAGCATCCACGGGGCTCGGAGCGAGCGACCCATCAGAGTCCGCAGCAGGCGATGGCGTAGAGGGCCGACGTGTTGCCGCACCCGGTCCACTTGAGCTCGCCCGTGTCGTCGATGTAGAGCAGCTTGTCGTAGCTGTCGGTGCTCGAGAACATGCCCGTGGATTGGCTGCAGTTCATGTCCGCGGCGTTGACGCTCCCCGACTCGACGGCGGGGCCGGCGGCCGAGTAGTGCACGTTTTCGCGGACCCCGGTGACGGTGGTGAGCACGAGCGTGTCCGTCGTGGGGACGGGCGCGGGGAAGGTGTGCGCGACCCAGGAGTCGGCGCACATGCGGCTGTCCGGGAACTCGGTCTCGCACGCGGCGTTGAAGGCGGCGTATCCGCCCGCGGACGGGAACGTCGCCGAGGTCGCCCCGACGTAGACGGGGGCCACCGCGAGGCCGTCGGCGTGGGCCCTCCGCACGTCGTCGGGGGGACCGAGCAGGACGAGGACCGCCACGAGGGTGACGATGGCGCCGAGGGCGAACCCGGAGAGTCGGAAAGCTTGGGTGCGGGACATGAAAACCTCCTGCGGAGACGCGGGCCTCCAGTCGACCCCAGGCTACACCCGGGATGAGGCAGACCTCGCGGACATGCCGGATGTCGGGGGGATCTGCCCGTCGTGGGGGTCATATCGCGCGGACATGCCGGATTTGGGCGCGATATGCCCGTGGTGGGCGCCATATCGCGCGGACATGCCGGATTTGGGCGCGATCTGCCCGTCGTGGGGGTCATATCGCGCGGACATGCCGGATTTGGGCGCGATTTGCCCGCCCCGCAGCCCGCCCACATGCCCGGCCCGCAGCCGCCCGGCATCCGCCGACGTCAGGCTCGCTCGGTCACCCGACGAAGGAGGTCGAGGGAGTCGAGCGCCGCGCCGGACCCCTTCGCGACGCAGTACAGCGGATCCTCCGCGCGGATGACGGGCAGCCCCGTCTCCTCCTGCAGCAGCGTGTCGAGCCCCGCCAGCAGCGCCCCGCCCCCCGCCAGGATGATCCCCTGATCGATGATGTCCGCCGCCAGCTCGGGCGGCGTCTTCTCGAGGGTGAACTTCACCGCCTCCAGGATCTCGCCGACCGGCTCCATGAGGGCCTCGCGGACCTCCTCGGAGTTGATCGTGATCGTCTTGGGCACGCCCGCGAGCAGGTCGCGGCCCTTGACCTCCATCTCCCGGTCTTCGTCGAACGGCCACGCGCAGCCGATGCGGATCTTGATCTGCTCGGCCGTGCGCTCCCCGATCAGCAGGTTGTGCTTGCGGCGGATGAAGGCGATGACCGCCTCGTCCATGCGATCGCCCGCGACGCGCGCGGACTTGCTGAACACGATCCCCCCCAGCGAGATGACCGCGACCTCCGTGGTCCCGCCCCCGATGTCGACGATCATGTTCCCCTGGGGCTCCGTGACCGGCAGCCCGGCGCCGAGCGCGGCCGCCATGGGCTCCTGGATCAAGTAGACCTCGCGGGCCCCCGCCGAGGCCGCCGAGTCGCGCACCGCGCGCTTCTCCACCTCGGTGATGCCGAACGGGATGCAGATCACGATCCGAGGGCGCACGAAGCTGCGGCGCCCGTGCACCCGACGGATGAAGTACCGAAGCATCGCCTCGGTGACGTCGAGGTCGGCGATCACGCCGTCGCGCATCGGCCGAATGGCGACGATGCTGCCCGGGGTGCGGCCCAGCATCTGGCGGGCCTCCTGCCCCACCGCGAGCACCTTCTGGGGTCCCTGACCGTCCTTGCGCACGGCGACCACGGACGGCTCGTCCAGGACGATGCCCTCGCTCTTCACGAACACGAGGGTGTTCGCGGTGCCGAGGTCGATCGCGAGATCGGTGGAGAAGTGACCGAGCAGCCAGTCGAAGAACATGCGCCTCCCGCAGCGGGGAGTGTGCCCGCGATCGGCCGCGGGCGAAACGCAGGAGGGGGAAGGCCCGCGGCCCCCCTGCTACTTGGGCTTGTCTTCTTCGTTGAGGCCGAAGGTGTCGCGCCCGGCCTTGATGTTGTTGATGATCGTCAGCTGCTTGCCGGTGTGCTTGCTGACCGTGCGCGCGTACTCCTCGAGCGTGGAGGCCTGGCTCTTGTTCACCAGCACCCGCTCGCCCTCGGTTGTGAGGACGTAGACCTCCCAGTGGCTCCCGCCGAACATGTAGTCGCCCGCGTGCATCTCCACACCCGACAGCTTCTCGAACTCGAGCTGCCGGGTGGTCGGCTCCTTCTCGATGCCGGTGTAGACGAGGACGATGCGCTCGCCCGCGGGGTCGATCGTGACGTTGCCGAGCTGGTCCTGGTCGTACAGGGAGCTGACCGACCAGCCGCCCGCCGCGACGAACACCAGGAGCAGGACGACGAGGCCGAAGATCGGGCTCCCCTTGCCGCCGTCTTCGCCCACGGTGAGGCCGTTGAAGCAGTGCTTGCACCGCGAGGCCCCCACGGGGACTTCGTTGTGACAGAAGGGACAATCACGCATCGGCTGGGACAAGGCGGCTCCTCGCGGTCTGCGCCGTCGCGGGCGCGCGCTCCCCGACTCTACGGGTCGGGTCGACGGCATTCTGTAAGTGACCGGTCAGGTTCTTGTCAAGCCGGCGGCCCGTCGGGAGGCCCCGCGAGGGGGGGCGAGGGACCCCCCCGCAGCGGGCCGGCGGGGATCCGACGGAATCGCCGTGCGGTAGGGCCTTTGTCGCGTCTTGACCTCCGCGGAGGGCCGCTGGTACAAGTCGCCCGACTTTGCATCCCGCGCGCGCGTCGGGCGCTCCAAAGGGGAGCGGCGACGGAGCGACCGTGTCGCGGGGGTCCTCGCGGACCGGAATATGCGAAGTCTCCTGGAGGTGCCCTTTGGCAACCCGGCTGCGTGTCTCTCTGTTCCTGACCTTCGCTTCCTTCCTCGCCCTCGCCGTTCTGACGGCCGGCTCCGCGTTCGCGCAGGGCACCACGGGCACCCTCAAGGGAGAGATCGTCGACCAAGCCGATACCCCCCTCGGGGGCGTCAAGCTGACGGTCACCGGCGACAACCTCCAGGGTCAGCGCGACGGCGCGACCTCGGACGACGGCAGGTTCCTGTTCATCGCGTTGCCGCCGGGCAAGTACCGGATGGTGGTCGAGAAGGAAGGCTTCAAGACGATCATCCGCGACAACCTCGTGGTGGCCCTGGGCCGCACGGTGTCGTTGAAGCTCGTCATGGAGCTCCCGGAGGTCGGCGAGACCGTCGAGGTCATCGACACCCGCCCGGTGGTCGACACCGAGTCGACGATCCAGTCCGAGACGCTCAACCACGACTTCCTCAAGGACCTGCCCACGGCGCGGTCGTTCCAGGACGTGGTCCAGCTGCTCCCCGGCGTGACCGGCGGCGGCAACCCCAACATCAACGGCGGCGCGGCCACCTCGAACCAGTACTACCTGGACGGCGCGACGACCACGGACCCGGTCACGGGCACCTTCTCGATGAACTTCAACTTCGACGCGATCGAAGACCTGGAGGTCATCACCGCGGGCTACGACGCGCGCTACAACCAGGGCCTCGGCGGCACGATCAACATCGTCACCAAGTCCGGCGGCAACACGTTCGAAGGCGACTTCTCCTTCTACGCGCGCACGTCTCGCCTCCAGGGCGACGGCAACCAGTACGTCAGCCTCCGCCCGTCGGACAGCCTGCGCCTCGAGGCCAACGCCTCCCTGGGCGGCCCGATCGTGAAGGACCGCCTCTGGTTCTATCTGTCCTACCGCTTCCTGCGCACCCGGAACCTGCCCGGCGGCCGCAGCGAGATCGGCCGCGACTTCGCGCAGTTCCCCCTCGTCCCGCGCCTGTGGACCAGCCACTACATCCTCGCGAAGCTCACGGCCCAGCCGTTCGCGCGCAACAAGTTCACGCTGTCGTTCCGCGCGGACCCCACGAAGATCGAGAACATCAACCAGTCGATCTTCACGGTGCCGGACGCCGAGCAGCTGTGGCGCCAGGGCGGCTTCTCCGTGAACCTGTCCCACGAGGCCCGCCTCGGCGGCCGCGCGGTGCTCGACACCACGGTCTTCTACAACTACTCGTCGATCTTCGTGGAGCCCATGCTCTGGGGCGACTGCACCGAGCGCGACGAGATCGGCCGCTGCACCACCGCCGAGGACGAGCTGGGCCGCGACCTCCAGTCGCCGCGCATCACGTCGACCAACCGCGGCCTCACCCACGGGTCCTGGGGCAACTACAACTACAACCGCCGCCATCGCTTCGAGGTGAGCAGCAACCTGCGCGTCAACATCGACCGCGCGCTCGGCTCCCACACCCTGGACGTCGGCGTCCTCATCTCCCCCATCTGGTCGGCGTTCGACTTCGGGTACGTGGGCAACACGCTCATCCAGAAGAACCCCATCGACAAGAACGGCGACGGCGTCATCGAGGGCCCCGAGGAGGTCTCGGACCTGGACTCCTACGAGAACGAGGCCCGCTTCGTGATCGTGAACGAGGACCGTCAGATCCAGCGCGGCACGCTCTTCAACGCCTACCTGCAGGACACCTGGAGCCCCACCCGCGGCCTCACCATCAACGCGGGGCTGCGCTACCTGCGCGCCCGCCTCGAGAACAACGTCCGCGACGTCATCATCGACAGCCACGCGCTGAGCTGGGGAGCAGGCATCGCCTGGGACCCCTTCCGCGACGGCAAGACCAGCATCGCGCTCAACTTCGCGCAGGTCTCCGACCCGGGGCTCCTCGAGCTGTCGGGTCAGCTGAACCAGGACACGTTCAACTTCGAGTACTACCCCTGGGACGACGACCAGCAGCGCTGGTCCGAGCAGTCCACGCGCGCGTCCACGCCCGCCAGCAGCATCTCCCACCCCGACTTCGTGGTGGCCCGCACCAACGAGTTCTTCGGCGCCGTCCGCCGCGAGATCGCTCGGGACATGCGCGCCGAGGTGCAGTTCGTCTACCGGAAGTTCCACAACCTCTGGGAAGACGACGAGGTCAACGTCCTCTGGAACGAGAACGGCGACGACCAGGTCGGCTTCCGCAACGGCACCGCGGACAACGTCTACCGCCTCCGCACGCCGCAGGACGTGAACCGCACCTACTTCGGGCTCACCCTGCTGGTCCGCAAGCAGCTGTCGGACAACTTCTCGCTCCTGGGCAGCTACACCTTCTCGCGCTTCACGGCCAACACGTCGGCCCGCAACCAGGACGACCGCCCCGGCACCTCGGGCGACTACGACAACCCGACGCAGCGGTACGTCGAGGACGGCCTCGGCGGCTTCGACCGCCCCCATGTCGTCAAGATCTCCGCCACGTACAACAACCCCGCCGTGTGGAAGATCGCCGAGAACTTCACCATGGGGTACAGCCTCGGCGGCGCCTTCGAGTTCGCGTCGGGCACGCCGCTCAACCGCCTCGAGTACAACCACTGGCGGCAGGGCTACAGCAACTACATGTTCAAGCGCGGCACCGAGGAGCGGCTCCCCGCCTACCTCGACTTCGACCTGAAGGCCGCGTTGGCGCTCTCCATCGCGGGCACGAAGGTCGACATCATCGTGCAGATGTTCAACGTCCTGAACTCCCTCGAGGTCACGGGCGCGTCCCAAGCCGCCGTGTTCGAAGGAGAGGCGCTCCAGCGCGGAAACGGCTCGCCCGTCTACGCGTCGCCCTTCGCCTACCAGCGACCCCGCCGATTCGAAGTCGGCGTGCGGTTCAGCTTCTAAGCGGGAGATCGAAAAATGACTCGCACCCCCCTCTCCCGCCTCGCGACGCTCTTCACGGCGTCCGCCCTCCTCCTCGTCACCTCGTGTGGTGAGGAGACGGGCATCCCCACTCGCCACCTCCACGGCATCGTGAACCTGCCCCCCGTGGGGCTGTGGGAGCAGGAGCCCGACGTCCGCGACGAGCCCCTGAACAACGATCACGAGGACTACAACGACGTCCGGGAGACCGCCGACGGGCCCTTCTCGATCTCGTACGGCTACCACATGGTCCGGGGCGCGGCCGACACGTCGTGCGCCGCCATCACGCCCGACGAGCCGGAGACCAACTGCCAGTCCAACGCGGACCGCGACTTCTACCGGTTCCGGTCGTCGTACCGCGGGCCCATCGTCTTCAAGACGCGCGCGGTCGAGGGCTCCGAGGCGGACATCGACATGCGGGTCTTCGACGCGACCGGCAGCGAGGTCTACGGCGAGGGCAGCAACAACCAGACGACGACCGTCGTGGATGAGGAGACCGAAGAGGACGTCACGATCTTCATCGACGAGCGGTACTCGACCCAGGCCGAGCCGGGCGACGAGTTCTTCGTGCGCGTGTCGGTCAACGACGGCGGCTCGCAGGTCCCATACGAGCTGATCGTGGTGGGCAACGACCCCCGCACGCACGACCTGAACCGCGGCATCGAGGGCGACACCTCGGACTTCGTGGCCGACATCGCCGAGGAGGTGGACCTCTTCCTCGATCCCTTCGAGATCCTCGTGGGCGCGTACGTCAACAACGACCTCGAGAACCCCGGCAACCCGGTGGGCGGCACGAGCTGCGAGAGCTGGACGCTGGACGAAGACTCCCTGACCTTCTGGTGCGCCTGGGAGATGCACTTCCTGCAGCAGGTGAGCACGGAGTCGAACGTCATCATCGAGGGCTTCGCCGACGGCAAGGACAACGACTGCAACACCATCGCGGACACGGGCACGGAGCCGGTGGACGCGGACGGCGACGGCGTGGCCATCTCCCAGGGCGACTGCAACGACACCGATCCGCTGGTGCACCCGTTCCGCGGCGACCGCTTCGGCGACCGCAAGGACAACGACTGCGACGGCTGGGCGGACAACGGGCCCGACGACCGGGACGACGACGGCGACGGCTTCTGCGAGATCGGCTTCGACGTCAACGGCGACGGCGAGTGCATCGGCCAGGTCGAGATCGAGACCACGTTCGGCGTGGGCGACTGCAACGACGCGGACCCCGCGATCAACCCGCAGCTCAACAACGAGGTCCCCAACAACGGGATCGACGACGACTGCGGCGACGGCGACGCCATCCTCGACACCCTCAACTCGGACGACGACCGCGGCGTGATCGAGGGCCTGACGCCCCACGACTGGACGGACCTCGAGGAGGAGGCCTGCGGCACGAACCCGTACGACCCCAACGACAAGCCGCGCGACAACGACGAAGACGGCCTGTGCGACTCCGACTGCCTCGGCACGGTGGACTGCCCCCAGGACTGGGACGGCGACGGCCTGCACAACTGGCAGGAGATCCTCTGCGCCTCGGACCCCCGCGTGGCCAACACCGAGTACCCGGACCTGGACGGGGACGGCCAGTGCGACGGTGAGGACCTCGACGCCGACGACGACGGTCACGTGTTCAGCACGCCGAACAACCCCGGCGACTGCAACGACCGGGACAACACGATCCACCCGCACAACACGGACGAGACGGGCACCGAGATCACGAGCTTCCACTACGACATCGCCAACGGCATCGACGACGACTGCGACGGCACCGTGGACGAGAACCGCGACTGGAGCCGAGCGGGCGAGCACGGGAACTGGACGTTCACGTCGGACGACAGCTACCAGGTCGAGGACCAGGACGGCGACGGCTACCCCATGGGCCTGCGCGACTGCGACGACACCGACCCGACGATGTTCATCGGCAACTACGAGGTGCGCAGCGCGAACGTCGTGAACACCGACTTCAGCACCGTGTACCTGTTCGCGGGCGACGTCACGTCGCTCAACCAGATCGACGCCCAGCCGGACGGCCGTCGCACCACCGAGATGACCGCCTACGACCTCGAGAAGGACCGCGTGGAGTGGATCTTCAACGAGGACCGCTGGGCCGAGGACGAGGTCACCGGCGAGGCCGGCCTGCCCCCGCGGCTCGAGCCCACGAACCTGCCCCTCCTGAACGCCTGGTTCGTCAAGCAGCCCGAGATCGGCAAGACCTGGTTCGAGGCCACCGATCAGGCCGGCAACGAGCTCCCGAACGACGTGGAGATCTCCGGGTTCACCATCGTGGACGCGCCCCCGCCGTACGACGAGGGCACCTACCAGGAGCTGGGCGAGGCCGCGCCCGCGGGCAAGACCAACGAGTTCCTGGGCAACATCGACACGATCGAGCCCGACAGTTGGGGCGGCGACAACGACACCTTCCACGTGACCTTCCCCGAGGCGGGCTTCGTGGACGTGTCCCTGAACTGGCTCACCGGCGGCGGCGACTACGACATGGTCGTGTACTGCTACTTCCAGAGCTCGGTCACGCCCGCCGGGTACTACGGCAACGCCAACGGCTTGTGGAGCCCCGGCCTCACGGACCTCAGCAAGCCCGAGGAGGGCCGCACGGTCGTGCCCCTGCCGGACGGCGCGGACTGCTGGTTCACCGTCGTCGGCTACGCCGGCAGCGTGGGCGCCTACACCGTCGCCATCACGCCCCAGGGCAACTAGCAAGCGACCCCGGTCGTGACCGGTCTGCGTCGCTTCGCTCCCGCGGGGATCCCGCTGGGGCTGGGCCTGTGGCTGCTCGGCGCGCACCTGGAGCGCTACCACCCCACGGTGCTGGGCCTGGCCCTCGTCGGCTTCTCGCTGTACTTCGTCCTCTACCCTCCGCGGACCCGGGATCCGGGGCCGCCGTCGGAATGACACGCGCGCATTGACATCGCCCCGCGCGGCCCGATGGTGGGCGGATGCACGCGCTCCGCACGGTCATCGGCACCGTCCTCCTGTACCTGCCCGTCCGCCTCGTTCGGCTCTTCCTGGACACCCTGCGGCGCCGCCGTCGCGCGGTGGTGACCCTGCGTCTGTCGGGCTCGATGTCCGAGAGCCCCGCCGGCCGGGGTTCCCGCTTCGGCGGCCGACGCCCCGCCACCACGACGATCGAGGTGCTGCGAGCCCTGGAGGCGGCCGGAGAGGACCCCTCCGTGGAGGCGGTCGCCGTGCGCATCGGGCGCCTCGGGGCGGGCTGGGCCCAGATCGAGGAGCTGCGCGACGCCGTCCTCGCCGTCTCCGCGGCGGGCCGGCGGACGTTCGCGTTCGTGGAGCAGCCGGGGCACGCCGAGTGGTTCCTGGCGTCGGCGTTCGACCACGTGGCGATGCCTCCCATGGCGACGCTCGACATGGTCGGGCTGCGGGCGGAGGTGAAGTTCTTCAAGGGGCTGCTCGACAAGGTGGGCGTGCAGTCGCACCTCGCCACGCGCGGCGAGTACAAGTCCGTGGTGGAGCCGTTCTCCCGGGAGGGAATGAGCCCGGCCTTCCGGGAGTCCCTGGAGGGCGTGCTGCGGGGCATCCACGGTCGCTTCGTGGCCGCGGTCGCCCTCCGCTTGAAGGTGGACGCCGAGGCGGCGCAGGGCGTCGTGGACGGGGGTCCGTACACCGCCGAGGAGGCGCTGGAGCTCGGGCTCGTGGACGGGGTGCTGTACCCGGACCGATGGCGTCGTCGGCTCAAGAACCGCCTGGGGCGCGGGCAGGGGGTGGAGGAGCCGACGGACGGCACCACGACGGCGGACGCGGAGTTCCTCGAGCCTGCCGACGAGGAGCGCTCCCGGGCGTTCCATCGCCGTCGGCTGCAGCTCGTGCCCGCGGGCTCCTTCCTGCGGCCGTGG